>Ga0207920_1000011_pt1 | contig 38747 bp, 28 predicted proteins | sample DeeseametaMP0204_FD_184218 | JGI IMG/M metagenome (GOLD analysis project Ga0207920, IMG submission 184218) | Marine microbial communities from the Deep Atlantic Ocean - MP0204 (SPAdes) | ecosystem: Environmental > Aquatic > Marine > Oceanic | place: South of Cape Verde, Atlantic Ocean... | reverse complement strand
TAATGTCTTTAATTTGTTCTTTTTCTAAATGGTTTAGAAAAAGAACAAATTAAAGACATTAAAAATAAACTTAAACTAAATACAAAAAAAACAACAGATGGAATAAATATTATTAACCATTCAGACATTGAAAAATTTTCGAAAGTTCAAGATAAAATAAAATTTTTAATGATAAGAAGAAGACACACTCTGGGTTTTATGGAGTTTGTAAGAGGGCATTATAAAATAGATAATATAGAAGGGATAATCTATTTATTTAAACAAATGGTACAAGATGAAATTAATAAAATATCAACAAAAGATTTTGATACCATTTGGACATATGCATGGGGAGATAAAAATAAAGTTAATAGAGACTCTGAATATAAAGTATCAAAAGATAAGTTTGAAAAATTAAAAGAAGGGTTTGATGAGATTTTAAATTTAGACTTTTATGTGGACAAAGTAAAACCTAAATACGATACACCTGAATGGGGATTTCCAAAAGGTCGGAGAAATTATCAAGAAACTGATTTAGAATGTGCATTAAGAGAATTTGAAGAAGAATCAGATATTACTAATAAAGATGTGACTTTATTGAACTTAAATCCCGTTGAAGAGAGTTTTACAGGTACAAATGGCGTATTATACAAACATGTATACTATCTTTGTATATCTGAGAATAAAAAATCTATTAGACTTAATCCAAATAATAAAATACAAACAGAGGAAATAGGCGATATCGGATTATTTAGTTTTTATGAAACTTTAGATAAAATAAGACCTTACCATACTGAAAGAATTAAAATAGTATCAGATATTTATATGTCAATAATCGATTTAGTATTAAATACAAATTAATATTAAAAAAATCTATTCTCAACTAGATTATGGATGTGAATAGAACTTTATTTAATTATGTTAGAGATCAAGAGTGGGAAAAACTACTTGAGGTCTTAAAAAAGAATGATGATATAGATGTTAATATAAGAGATAATAATGGCAACTATCTTATAACGTATGCAGTTCTTTTTAATAAAATAGATGTAGTATCACAATTAATACATAGTGGTGCAAAATTAGATGTAACTGACAATGATAATAGATCCATACTTTATACAGCTGTCAAATATGGTTATAAAAAAGTTTTAGAACTATTACTACATTTTAACAAAACTACTGTAGGGATATCTTTAGTTGATATACAAGATGTCAATAATAATATACCTATTCACTATGCAATATCTTCAAAAGAATACGACATATGTAAAATTCTAATTGATCATGGGTCAAATTTAAACATAAAAGATATTAATGGTAACACATCTTTGCATTTAGCAATATATTCAAGAGATTTAGAAATATGTAAACTAATATTAGAACATACAACTAAGATTAATTCAAAAAATAATGCAGGAGAAACACCTTTGCATCTTAGTTGTAACCTTGAGCTTTTAGATATCATAGAGTTTTTGCTAAAGAATGGTGCAGATGTTGATCCAAAAGACTATGAATACGAATATACCCCCTTACTTTATGCAGTTAGCAGAGGAAATAGTAGTATTTCTGCATTACTTCTTAAATATGATGCAAATCCAAACCATCAAGATTTTTATGGAAATTCATCTTTGCATTTTGCAATTTTAGAAAATAATACAGAAATTTTTTTACAATTAACTGAATCAAAATATTCTAAAAATAAAGTTAATTTTAATTTATATAATGCTGATTCAAAACTACCTTTACATTTAGCAATAGAGAAAAAAAATTCTCGTTATATTGATATTTTAATTGAAAAATCTAATTTGAATATTCAAGATTCAGAAGGAAATTCACCTTTGCATTTATTAGCTAAAACTTCTTTATGGATTCAATATAAGAATAAAATTAAAACTTCAAAAATGAATATATTTCTTAAAAATAAAAATAATAAAACAGTTTTAGATTACATTGATAAAGAAGATTATAGAGAATTTATAGATTTAATAGTAGAATCATATCTTTATAGATTAAGAAATAAACCTTATACTTGGAATTCTTCTTGGGAAAACATTTGTAAAAAAGAAGTGTTTGCTGATAAAATTTCTAGTAAAGAACTCAAAGAGTTTGAAAAAATTATTAATACTAAAAATAAAGAAGATTTATGTAAATCTGTAGTCACCAAAAAAATTCTAGATATAGCTACTAATAAACTTAATCCAAAAAAAGAAAAATCTTTTCCTGAAAAACAAGGATATGTACATTTAGATTTGGATAATAATAATAGTTTAGAATTTTGCACTTTTACAGGTATCACTTTAGATATATTAATCGGTTTAATAGTTGTTTTAAATAAACATAAAACTGCCACTTCTACTTTAACTCCTAATTTTGTTACTAATACTAATCTATGTGATTTTTATAAACAACTTGGTGTTGTCTCTGATACTAATTGTGAGTTTTTAAATTTTGAACTAATTTGGGTATACCATAAACTTTACTTATCTGATGATTTTTTTAATCAATTTAGAAAAAAAATGAATAAACCAAATAAAAGATTTATTATTATCCCTCTTGGAATTGAATTAAGAGAAGGTAGTCATGCAAACTATTTAATTTATGATAATCAATTAAAACAAATTGAAAGGTTTGAACCATATGGATCTCAAGCTCCGCAAGGATTTAATTATAATCCTTCATTGTTAGACTCAATACTTATGAATCGATTTGAATCTGTATTTGATATTAAATATGTTTCTCCTGATGATTATTTACCTAAAATAGGATTTCAAGTATTTGAATCCTATGAAAATATGTGCATAAAAATTGGTGATCCAAAAGGTTTTTGTGCATTATGGGCTTTATGGTATACAGATATGAGAATGAAATATCCTGATCTAGATAGAAAAATATTAGTAAAAGAAATATTTAAAACAGTAAAAGAAGAAAACAGATCATTTAAAAATTTAATAAGGAATTACTCGTCAAATGTTATCAAAAAAAGAGATGCAATTTTACAAAAAGCTAATATAAATATAAATGATTGGTTGAATGATAAATACACAACAAGTCAAATGAAAATAATTATTAATATTTTGAGAGAAGAAATTCAAAAACTAGGCTAATAATTTAGCTTGAAGTATAAAATAATACTTAGTAAAACTAATAAGAAAACTATAATATATATATAATTAGAACATTGTTTATTAATTTTTTTTTGATTATATATTTTAATGTATTTTTTTTTCATTTCATCAGAAGTCACTAATTTTGATCTTGTAATTTTATTTACTTCATTATGTATATTTACGACCCATTCTAATAAATTATTGTTATTTTTTAATACTTCATTATCAAGAGGAAATTTTTCAAGATGCTGATCAAAATTATCTGAACATGAATTACAAGGGAGTTTTTTTCCCAAAGTCATTAAAAAAGTTTTAGTAATATCTTTTTCTTGATTTGTGGGATCTTCTTTATAAGTTAATGCAGTTGTATAAAACACAAACCAGTAGTAATCACCCCATACATCCGGTGATACATCCATTATATAAATAAAGGTTATATTTTAATCTTTTTAATTTCTCCTCCTTGACTATACTCAATTATTGGTTTAGATTTATTTTTTTGAAGTAGCTCTAAAAAGTTTTTGGAATTAGTTACTTTTTCGTCATTTATTTTTACTATTATAGGTATGGTTAATTTTTTATTTATTATTTTTGGATAAATCTTTTTCCCTTTTAAAATAATAACCCACTTATTATTTTTAGAATACCCTTTTTTAATTAGATCTGATATGGAACTATCTATTTCACCTATTTTAAGTTTTAAATCAAAAAATAGTTTAGTATTCAAATCAGTAAAATCTAAATCTTTATGATTTATTAATTCAGATTCATATGGTATTATCTCTGTTTCTGATAAATTATAAAGAGGTAATGTTAATTTTATTTTATTAAAAATATTGGAGTTTGATTTTTGTCTTAATATTTCTAATTCTATATCTTCTTCAGGAGATTTATTTAATATTATAAAAGTTTCTAAAGGTAATTTATCATTATATAAATTATCTTTAATATCTTCTTTGTTTGAAATATTACTTATTATATCTCCAGGTTTTAAAATTTCATAAAATATATTTGTTGAAGTAACCATATATCCTTTATTTTTATTTCCATAAACTATTTCTTTTGTATTAATAGGTAAACAAGCTAATTCTAAGTTACCATTTAAATATTTTTTAATAAAACTTTTTATTACACTTGAATGTAAAAATACTAATTCTGTATTATTCTTTATTTTTAATAAAATTCCAACTAATTTCTCATTTACAATTAAAGGAGATCCTGAAAGACTATTTAGTTTGTCTATATTTGGAATTGTAAGTGAGTATATAAAAGGGATCTTTGGACCTGTAAAATCTATTTCTCTTTCTAATTTTTTATTAGCTATATTTATTTTAAAGTTTTTTTTTTCTGATCGAATAATATTGTTTTTTTTATTTTTTTTATATTTAAAATAATTAATAAACCCTTCATTTTGAAAGTCATCGAAAGATTCTGATAGTTCATCTAATTCAAATACATTATCTATATTATCTAAATTTTCCGTCTCATTATCTAAAAAAGATAAACTCAAATCGAATCTTGGAATAGTTTTTTCTATTTTAAGATCTATGTGATTGGAATTACTATCTAATAAATAGTTATTTTTTGATAATCCATGATTACAACTTATACAAAATATTTTATTTCTTATTCGAATAAATACAGCCTGAGAAACATTCATAAAGTCGCGGTTTTCTCCTATTAGGAGCATAGTATTTAGTTTTAATTTTAAATATTAATTAATTTTAATCAATTTTAATCAGTTTCAATCAGTATTTAAAAGCTATTTTTAGGTTATTTATATGTTTTTCTTCTATAATATCTTTAAGTTTTTCCCAAAATTTAGGGTCTTTCTTTTTATTTAAAGCAGATATCACCGTTTCTAAATTATTTATAAGCTTACTTGACACAAGAGATAGTTTTTTATATTTATCATCTCTTTTTAATAAAGCCCAGTTTACTTTTTTAAAATTATTTAATCTTTCTTTTAATTCAATTTCAGAGTAATTCAATGGATTGCATTCCATTATCTGATTTGGCATTACATTTGTTAGTGTAAATATTTCATTAGATTCTGAATCTTTTGAAAAATATAGAACTATACCTGCTTTTTTAGTTAATAAACTATCGAGTATTTTCAATTTAGGATGAAACTTCTTAAGTTTAGTCAATGAAAATAAATCAGGATTATTCAAATCACAGTAGTAGTCACCTGTTACATAAAATGCTAAACTATTATAACTATGAAGTAGAGATCTAACTATACCTTCTTTTACTGAATAATTGTATTTGAATTTTGATAAAACTTCATCATACCAACTTAAATCAACATCATCATTTCTGATATCATCATCTGTTTCAAAAGTCTTATTAATTTTTTTAAATAACTGATTTTGAAGATTTGTGTATATTTTTCTATAAGTTAAAGCAGTTTTAATATCTATTTTGTACATATTTGCAAGTGTTTCTGTTTGATCCATATCTTCTGAAAAACTATTGTCGTCATTTATAATTGAAGCTTTTTCTCTCTCTGTTAAAATTCTTCTATTTACCAATTCTCCTTTAATTTCCATCTTTTTAAACATTAAATAAACTTCAAAAGGTAATTCTTGCTTATCTAAATATTTAAGTTTAAAATCTTTAGCTATTTCAAATTCTTTCTCGATTTTTCGTTGTTTTTTATCTTTGTCTATATCTTGTATTTTGACGACTTTTTTCATAATATTAAATAAACCAATAAGATCACTTGTATCATCTGAGTAACTTTTTTGATATTTTACAAATAAGTTTTGATAGTAATTACCTTTTTTAATCTTTGAAAACCATCTGCTGGGAGATGTATTAGAAGAAGTTTGAAGTATAGCTATAATACTTTCCATTTCTTTTTCAACTCCATATTGCCGTGCAAATAGATAACTTATTATCATTCTTGGATCTTCAAGTTTTAACCTTTCTTTTAATTTGAAAACTCTGATCCCAAAATTAGTTTTTAATACTTTTTCTCCTTCTTTTATAATGCACCATATACTTCTAAGTTTATCTATAAAACTATCTAATTTGGGAGACTTAATTTGGTTATTATTATATTCTATTTCATTATTAAGTTTATTAACTATTGTACCCGTAATATTTCTTTTAAAGTTTAGTTCTTCCGGATGTACAATATAAAATTTCCCTTTATTATCTAAAACTGTATCTAATTCATATCCTGTTTGATACAAAATTTCAGGTTTAGAATCTTCATCATAGTCATAATGTTTTATGTTACCAATATAAGTTGATTTAATTTCTGGAGTTTTAAATTCTTCTTCATTGAGATCTTCTTTTAAAAGATCAAAAAATAGAGTTGAAACATTATCTATTGATATATTAAAAGGTGACTTAATATTTTCTTTTGACCCTTCCTCATAAGTATAAACAACAGTACCTGATTGTGTTCTACCAACTCTTCCTTTTCTTTGGAGACGACTTGATTCAGATATTTCTCTAACTATTAGTTTTGATTCACCTGTATTAAAATCATATTTTGCTATTTTTTCCAAACCGGTGTCTATTACAAATCTTAAACTACCTATTGTAATTGATGCTTCTGCTATATTTGTGGCAACAACAACTACTCTTGTGATCCCTTTTCCTATTATCTCTTCTGTTTCAAAAAAATAGTCTAAATCTAAATCTCTTGATAGTTTATGTTTGTTAAATTCTATATTTTGAACCATTACTTTTTTGTTTTCTTTCATTTTTGATAAAAAAGGGATAGCTAATGTATTATCAGGTAAGATTTTATTCAGTTCAATGATGGTTTCTCTAATTTCTTTTTCACCAGGTTGGAACAATAAAAAATCTCCTGAACTTGATTCCTTAACCATAGATGCGCAAATAGATACAGGATTTTGACCAGGTTTATAAATTTCATCTATTTTAAATCTTGTAGATAAACCAGGTGGAGATATATGTAGTCTTCTGTCAACATTAACTCTGTCAAGTTTGAACTTTTCTAAATCTTTATTAATAGGTTCAATTAAGTTGTCATTAATACTTCTATAGTATCTTCTATAAACAGGTTCATCATCATCCATAGTAGCGGATACTATAACTAGTTTTACTGTTGGATTATAATAAGTCGCATACTTCATCAAAGTTAATATTACATCCATATTAGTGTTATGTTCATGTGCTTCATCTACTATAACAATGTCGTAAATATTATCTTCAAAGTATTCATATTTTTTAATTTCTTCATTATACCTCCGTTTCTTTAAAAGAGGATTTTTTAATTCTGTCATTAATGTACCATCTGTGCATATTTTTAATGATAATAAATCATCTTTCGTTGTGTGTGAGTTTTCTTGATGTTTAAATTGTAAATTAAAATTATTCTCAGGGATATACTTTTTATAGTTATCATTATAACTTTCTATTGGAACTCCTAATTCCATGGCTATTCTTTTTGCATTACCTTCTGTTGGTGATATACGAGGTTGAGTGCATACAACACTTCCTTTTTCTTTATAGTCTACTGCTTTTAGAGCATACATTAATAGTTTAGGTATCTGTGTAGATTTACCAACACCTGTTGAACCTGTTACCAATAGTACTCTACTATTAAAGTATCTATGAAAAAAGTTAATTTGTGATACCCAATTCATTGCATAAGTCGTATACCATTTCTGAAACTTACTCATATAAGTGAAATAACTCATATCTCCATCTTCTGTTTTTATTCTTAATTCTGCAAATAGAGTGTTATTGCAAAAATGATAACAATGAGATAAATAGTCTAAATTTTCAGAAAAATATTTAGTAACATCTCCTGGTATAGAAGAGAAATCTTTTTTGCTTGTTTCAGGATTGGGGTTATAATATGTAAGTACTCCTTTTTTTATTAAACCGTCTATAACAGTTATAGGGATATTAATATAAAGTTCCACTAATAAAGATTCATTTAATATATCTAATTCTGAAGATTTATAAATATTTAATCTTTTTAAGTTTCCTTTTATATTAAACCAGTCTCTAGTTTTAAGTTGCAACCTTTCTAGAAATACATTTTTATTATCATCTGTTAAATCATCCCATAATCTTCCCATGCTTATATACTCTGAACCATTATGAATATGAGTTATTGATTTACTAAAATTATAAATATTTTTATCTGTTGTAATAATTTCTAATCCATTGACTACATTTGCTTTGGATGATATAATTTTATGAGATTTATAAAAACTGTCAAAAGAATGAACTAATCTATTTTTTGATATTGGTTTTCCTGACAAATTAGAAAATATAGAGTTTTTATAAGCTTTAAACTGATAATAAATAAATTCATACAAATATTCTGCTTTTAATGATTTAATAGACTTCCACACATAGTTTATTCTTAATTTATCTATATTCTCTTGTTCTTCTTCTAAATAGTCTGCATCAAATGGTTTATAGCCGTATTTTTTTGCTGTTGAAACATTTTTTGAATATTTATTAAAAAAATACATCATAGATACAACTATTTTAAAATATATTTTAATTGGTATATCATTACACGGAGAGTTTTTCGAGATACAGTCTTTTAAATGTTCCCAAGAATTTTCAAATGAATCATTATCTAGTTCATTATAACTCATATTATTCACACATTTATCTAAATTAAGCAATTTTTGAAGAACCACATAATATGGAGTTATTACTCCATTGAAATACACATCATAAATTAACCATTTATAATTTTTAATGGCATTAAAAACATAGTTTGAATAAAAGTTATAAATATCTTCGAAATTAATACCATGTTGATCTAATTCATTTTTTTCTAATAAAGTGGTATAATTTATGGAATCTACTGTTTTTAATTTTTTAAATTTTGTTTTTGTATCTTGAATAAGTTCATTTCTTATCGAATTATTTTCAGATGAAACTGGAAAAATATTAATCCAGTTGATAAATAGTTTATTTTTGACTCTTGATATAGTATCTAACAAAAGATTAAAATTATCTAATATATGTTCTCTGCTGAATTTTATTTCTTCTAAAGACGTTCTATTACATCTACCATATTGAATATTAGAATATAAATATTTAGGCTCATCTGTTTTTATGTCTACTTGTTGTTTCTTTACTAAATAAATATCTTCTAATTTTCTAATATCTGTTTTTTTATCTCCATTTGGGTCATCTATAAAAGGTAATAATAAAAGCAATAAAGATATTGCATCTCTATAATTATTAACCCTTAGTTGTTCTTTATGAGTATCAAAATCTGGATTTTTAAATTTAAATTTATTAGCAATATGTTCCAAAACTTTAATTAAAAGATCATGCAAAAAATCTTTGTCAGACGCTTCTAGATTTTTGAAAGTATTAGAAGTAACATTTATATAAAGTTCTTTATTAAAAGTATCATCAATAAAATTCATTTATAATATAATAAAGAAAATTATTAAATAATGAATTTTTATCGATTATTTTTAATAGTAATAGTTATATGGATAGTCTTGATAGATTAAATGGAGATATAGATAAACTTTTTGAAACAGGAGATTTTAAAATGTTGGATGATTATCTTAATAAAACGACATTGAAAGACTCTATTGCTCAAAAACTATTAGATTATCAAATTGTGCATGTTTCTAAATTATTAGGTTGTATGGGTATTAATAATACTATTTTTGATGGTTCTGATACAGGAACAGGTAAAACTTATTCTGCAATTGCATTATGTGCACAACTTAATAAAAAACCATTAGTTGTTTGTCCAAAACCTGTAATATCAACGTGGTTAAGAGTTATTGAATATTTTAATATAGATTACTATGGTGTTGTTAATTATGAATCTTTTAGAAATTGCAAATATTATAAAAAGAAAGATATTAAAGAGTTAAAAAATTCAGATTGCCCTTTTATAAGTCAAGATAAAAATAATAAATATAAATGGAAAGTAAATAATGATTGTATAATTATTTTTGATGAAGCACATAGATGTAAAAATAAAAAAACTCATAATGGCAATTTACTGTTATCTTTAAAAAATAGTGAGTTATCTAAAATTAAAAAACTTATATTGTCTGCTACTATTGCTGATACTATTGAAAATTTTGCATGTTTTGGTTATGTATTAGGGTTTTACGATAAAATGACTAAATCAAAAGCTTGGGTGCAAAATATTTTAAAAAAAAGTAAAAATACAGGTGTTAAGTGTATATATGATGAAATTTATCCAAAATACGGGTCAAGAATGTTAATTCATGAAATTTCCAATTTTCCTAAAACTTCTGTCATTTCAGAAACTTACACTTCTAATAAATACATTAAATTAAACAAATACAGAAAAAATATTTTAGAATTAGAAAATAACAATAATAAAGATAAACTTATTAAAATTACAGAACTATTACAAAAAATGGAATTAATAAAAATACCTATTTTTATTGACCTTGCAAAAGATATGTTAGCAAATGGATTTCATATAGTAGTATTTTTTAACTATCTATCTAGTATTGATAAATTCATTGAAGATATTAATTTAGATGAAAAATATATTAAATCCATAAAAGGAGAAACTACCCAACAAAATAGAGATAAAATAGTAGATAAATTTAGAAAAGATAAGCTTAAAATAGTAGTTGTATCCAAAAAACTTCAAGAAGGGATATCTTTTCATGATATAAGAGGTAAACACCCAAGAGGAAGTTTAATATCACCAAACTATTCAAGCCAAGATTTAATCCAAACATTGGGCAGAGTTAATAGAGCAGGAAGTAAAACTAGATCAATACAAAAAATAGTATTTATAGCAAATAGTTTTGAAGAGTCTATAGCTGAAAAATTATCTAAAAAGATCAAATTTAATGAGAATATAAATGGAATAGATTTTAAAATTAATTTGTAGCATAATTTATGGATCCTGTCGTGGAAGATTATCCTAGAAGTGCCAAGAATTTTAATTGTCTTGGACCATGTTATAGACCTGGTGTATTTGTTGTTCATCCAATCACTTTAAAACATATTACAAATAATGATTATCCTTTTTGTCCTGTTAATGAATGGGAACATGTTAATCCTGAAACAGGGAAAAAAGAGATTAGATCGACTGATAAATGTTTTGATCCTATAAGATCAGGTACTGTAAGCAACTATGAATTGTCAATGAATATAATTACACCAAAAATAGATTTTACATGTGAAAGTTTTCTAAAAATCTATTATAATATTTATTCAATGGAAAGTACTTTAGAATGGTTAAAAGATAATTCAGATGTAAGTTATTTTACAAAAAGAAGAGTATTGGATTGTGCATGGATTGCTTATGGTTTTAATAACTATATTTTAGACGATCGATTAGTTTTTTTTTATTTGGATTTAGTCAAAGAACAAAGGTTGAATGATATTTATAATAAATTTTATAAATACATATCTGTTGATAAAGATAATGTTTTTTTTAAAAAAAATATCGATGAAAAAGATTATAAAAGAGACAAAAAAATAGAATTCATTAAATTAAAATTTATAAACTATAATAATTTTAATAAATTTCTTAATCAATATATCGAAAAGTTTGCTTCTAAAAAAAACAAAGTAGAATCTCATTCAGAAAATATAATTTACTTATTTGAAGAATATTTAGAAAAAAAAATACAATTAAGTTTTTAAAATATCTATCCTAATTTTATATGTCATTTAGTACAACTTCACCTTTCCCTGGTTCAGATACTTTAATAATAAAACCACAAAGAACATCTTTAATAGATTATACATTAGAAACTACAACGCCATATTCGGAGCAACCTTATATGGCAAGTATGGATTTGACTTATTCTAAACCAGTTATTGCTCTTTATGAAAATCTTAATTCTGATCCAAGACTGCATAAAAGAATGACAAATTTTTATAGATACAAATTTTTGGATGAATGGGTTGACAAGGATCTTGATTATGTTTTAAAATACTTTAAAAAAGATTTATCTAAAGATCAAAAATTAAAAATTCTTGAAAATGAAATCTTAACTAAGAATAAAGTTTATTCTATATTGTTATCTTTTTGTTCAAATTCAAAAACAAATTGGTATGATTTATATAAAAACGAAAAATATTTAAAAGAAGCATTTAGTATTGCTATTCGAAAATTATTAAAAAAAACTGGATATGCGTAAGACATATAATTATTATTGATAAATATAAAAGACGAACAATGCTTTTTGTTTTTAATATACTTGATCTTTAGTGTATTAAAAAATTGTTTTAAAAAATTAAAATAATATCTTATGTAAATAATCTAAAAATGGAGTTATCTAAAAAATTCGAAGATTCGTTTTTAAACTACTCAAACGCTTTAAAAGAAGCAAAAGATATATATGGTAAACAAACCATAATTGCTATTGAAATAAGAACGAAAAAAGGAATTGAATATGAATTAATAGTTAAAACTATAAAAAAAGTTACTAAACTATCAAAATTAATAGGCTGTGAATATTGCCACTACTTGCCACATTTATTAGATTCAGAATTATATTTAATATGTTTGGACCAAAAGAGTTTAATTAATTTAATTAATAGATTTTCAGTTAATTGTATAGTTTTAGATAGAACTCATTTAAACTCAAAACTTATTAAACCCAAATATAAATTTTTTAATAAATTATTCAAAAAAAGTTTTGTATTAATGTAATAAATTAATTTACTATTTTATTTATTTTAATTATAAAAACATATAAGATCTATCGATTCATATAAAACTATTTATCTTAAACCAAAAGTTGTAGTAATACTAGGTAAAGCACGTCTTCCTGCATTATTTACATTTATTGGTTGAGGAAGTGGGGATAATGGTTCATTTAAATTTTTTAAATATCCATAATACTGTTTAAGATTACTTATTAAGTCAGGAAGTATATAATTTACAGTATCATGATTTAGTTTTTTAACTTGCCTAATAGGATAATCACAACAGAATCTAGCTTTTAATCTATAAACACTTGTCATTGCTATTAATAAATCTTTTTCATCTTGATCAACATCTAATTTAAATTTTCCTTTACTTTTGTTAAATACTTCTTTTTTTATTTTTTTTTGGATTCTTCTTATGTTTTTATCAGAAAAGAATATTCTACTAACTTCTGAATCCGAACCTAAATCTTTACCAGCTTGATCTATATACACATCTTTTTTTCTATGGTGATCTTGAGATAGTAAAAATGAACTTCTTAACATATTATCTTGAGTCATTGTTTCTCTTCTTAACTTTGGTATCCCTTGTCCCTTATCATAATGAAGACTATCTTCTTTTCCATAATAAGGTGGAGCTGTAGTAAATTCAGCATATTGCATATAATTAATAAAAGAAATTAATTTATTATGTTGACTAATATTATAATATGACTTTTTATCTCTATTCGGATAAACCTGTTTCAAAACCTGAAAGAAGAGATATGTATTATTTCGATAACAATTCAACTACTTTAATAGAAGATAGCTCAGTTATGAGAGAAATGACTAACTGGATAAGTTGTGCAAACCCATCTAATATTCTGCATAAACTTGGTAGAGACGCACGTGAAAAAATAGAAGAATGTAGACATTTCATTGCTTTTGATATGAAAGTTGGTCCGTCTGAAGTATATTTCACATCAGGTGCTACAGAATCAAATAATATGGTCATTTTAGGTTTAGTTAGACAATATTTAGCTAAAAAAAAGAAATTTACCATTATAACATCTTCTTTTGAACATCCCTCTGTTTTTGAGGTTTTTAAACATTTAGAATCTGAAGAATATTTAGACGTTGTTTTTGTTAATCCTTGTTCTAACAATAATAGTCAAAACTGTGGAAGAATATTGCCTGAAGATATAGAAACAGCAATTCAGAATGCTAAATCACCTGTTAAATTGGTGTCTATTATGTATGCAAATAATGAGACTGGTGCAATTAATGATGTTGAACAAATTGGAAAAATATGCAGAAATAATAAAATCTTTTTACATTGTGATGCTACTCAGGCAATGGGTAAATATATAATTCATCCTAAAAAACTTAACATACATGCAATGACTTTTTCAGCTCATAAATTTCATGGTCCAAAAGGTGTTGGTTGTTTATTTTTAAATAAAAAAATGAGATGTCAACCTGAAATTTGTTATGGTGGTGAACAAGAATCACATAAAAGACCTGGAACTGAAAATGTTGCAAATATTGCAGGTATGACACAAGCTTTAAGATTAGCACATCTAAATAGAGAAGAAAAAAATAAAACTTTAATTGACAAAAGAACTTATATAGAAAACAAACTCTCAAAATATCTTCAATTTAGAGTTTTAGGTTGCAAAGAGTTTAGATTGCCTAATACTATATTATGTTTAATTGATGATTTAGGCAAATGTAACAAAATTTTAGTAAAAGAATTAGATAAAAAAAATATATGCGTGTCTATTGGCTCCGCATGTCAAACTAAAAAAGATATGTCTCATGTCTTAAAAACTATGGATATTTCACAAGAACAAGCTAAAAAGATTATAAGAATATCTTTATCTGATTATACAACTGATTCAGAAGTTAGATATTTAGTTCAGAATTTAATAAAAATAGTCAAAAAATTGTCAAAAAAAGAGAATAAATTAAAAGTATAAGTTATGTATTATATTAATAATAATTTTAATAAATTTATACAATTTGACAATTCTCTAAGCTTAAAATTAATTAAAGAAAATTTTTATTATTCTGATTTAGTTGAATTCATTAAATTATTACTCAATATAAACAAATTTAAAATAAATAGTTATAATCTTAATTTAATATTAATTTTAGGAAGTTTGTCTAACAGACTCATGAATTTAGATTTAGATTTTAATAATGAAAAAGTGAAATCTAAATTTGAGGATATAATAAAAGATTTTTTCGGTAGGAACTATATTCTTAAAAATGATTCTTATGAGAAATTCATATATTTGATAAAATATAACAATCCTAATATTATTATAAATAATAAAATATGTTTAACTGAATATGTTTTCAAATCAAATAATAATTTTATAAAATATCTATTGGGTAAGAGTTTATTCTATACTAAGAGTTTTTATAATGATTACTTATCAAAACTTTCTAATTTAGAGTTAACAAAAAGAGCAGTCTTTTGTGATAAATATTTTTTGGATTATCTTATTAAAAATAATAGATTTGAATATTATATAGGTCTATTATCTGAATTAATTTTTTATGGTCGTCATAAAGAAGCAATAGAGATTGCAAAAGATCAAAAACTTATTTATGATAATGAAGAATTCGAGTATTATTTAAATCTTACTGAAGGAGTTATTAAATCTATTTATTTCGAATATATGGATATAGAACACCATAAACTGAATATATCACATGGAATGATGTATGTGTTTAGTGATATTAATGATTTGTCACGAAGGTATACAGATGATTTTACTTCTACTATTAAACTTGCAAATAAATATCATGCAAAAACTCCTTATTTAGAATTAAGTCTTAATTTTAAAAAAAAATTTAGAGAATGTGTTGATAGTTTAATATTTACTACTGCAACTGAAGAAACTATTAATTCTCATAAAATAACAGAATCAAATATTAATACTTTAATAAATTTAGGATTGCCTTTGACTGAAAAAAATGTTATTAAACTAATTCAGACTTATCATAATGTATCTAAAGATGTTTTTAACTTTGAGATTACAAATGAAATGCAAAATCTATGCGATAAGATGTCTTTTTATCCTACTGGTTTAAATACAGAAACAAAAGAGTTAAAAAAGAAAATAACTAAATATTCTACTTCTAAAATATTAAAAATAGTAAAAGATTATAAATCCAAAAATAAAATTATTAATCAATATGTATTTGATCAAATATGTTCTCGAAAAGCACCTGAAGCAATTTTATTCTGTTTAGAAAACTTTAATGTTCAGCTCAAATCTGTAACATGTAGTATGTCTGCTTCAAATTTATTAAATGAAATTTATATTCCAAGTTGTGAAATATATTTTAAAAAAATTAATTATTTTCAAGATAAAATAAATCAAATGGAATCTTTGATGACTAAAAAACAATTAGAAAAACTTAACTTTAATAAAATTAAAGAAAAAGAAAACGAATCTCATGATAATGATGATGAAGAAGATGAACAATTTAACCAAATAAAATTGCATGATAAATCCAAGGAGAATCTTCCAATTAAAAAAATTAAAAAAGTCAAAAAATATTAACTCATAAATATTGCAAATAATTAAAATCAAATTTAATATTGTTTTTATATTCAAGATCATACATAATTTCTTTTTTGTGTATTTCATCATATTTATTTTGTTTGTTTTGTTGCATATATTCTTTAATATCTGTTAATATGGGTTGTTCCATTTTTTCTTTTAACTCTTTTATTCTATCTTTCATAACTATGCATATATTTATTTGTTTTTTATATTCATTTGAATTATTTTCTGTAAAATCAGTATTTATAGATTTTGTTTCTTTTGATTCTTTTGATTTATTATGATTTTTAACAATTTCTTTCCATAATTTAATTTTATAAAGAGACATAATATAAATAAATTAAATAATTTTTAAATAAATTAAAAAACAGTTTATAATAGAATTAACTATTATCAACCTAAAATAAGTTTTTTATCCGCATAATATATGTTTTTTATTTACATAATATATGTCTCAAGGCAAAATTCATCACTTCTGATTGGTTCGCCTGCTTTGAACTTTTGAGTTATATTCTCAAATCGTGAATAATGATAAAGTGTTGATGTTGGTACATCTTGATGTATTAAATCATTTGAATATGTGTTTGTTTCTTCTCTAGTCATAACAGATGAATAGCCTGGAGTTTTACTTGATCCTAAATACATAACAAATTTGTAAGAGTCTGCTTCTGTTTCTTGTACTACTATTCTACCTTTTGTAAAATCTCTTGTATCATTTCTTCTTAAATTATTAAGTTCGGCCTCATCTAAATAAGTTCCAACTCGATTATTCATAAACATAGTGAAATAGTTTGATAAATAGTAACCTATATTTTTAGAAGCATTAGGACTATTGGCATCTGTATATATTTTGGTTATTAAACTCATTACTGATTCAGGTGGTCTAACTCCTCCAGCATTTTCAAACCTTTTTGAAAAAGAGTTTGGGTTTACTGTTTTTAAGAAACTTTTAAAGACTAATTTTTCAATATCTTCTTCTTTAAATTCTTCACCTCCAATTCGGTTTGAGTATATTTTGTATCTTGGTTTATTACTTGGCTTATCACCAACTTGATAAAGTTTTTTATCTTCCTTAAAATTAGAATCAAATTGTACAAGAAAACCTTCATTTGGCACATAGTATTCTATTCCATCAATACAGTATCTCCAGAAAGTGTTATTATTTTGTTTAGATATTTCTTTTACAAAAAAATTCTCATCAATTGCAAAATTTCTGAAACCAATTTTACATTTTTGAAGAGTATATAATGCACTTATCATTTGGAAAAATACAGATAACCATACTTGTTTAGTGTGAAATCCTGTATTAACCATTCTATGCACATTACCATCTCTTTCATATGCTTTAGAAGCCCACTCGTATATATTATAGTGTGGTGATTCAGTTAAAGCAACTAAAACTCTTCCTGAATAGTCTCTTGGTCTTTCTCTTAAAGCTTCTTCAAGATCATTAATATTAACTTTTCCTTGAGAAGTGCAAGTTGATTTGTTTTCTTTAGCTTCTTTGAGTTTATTAAAATCTATTTTAGAATCTTGTTCAACAAAGTAAGAATACATGTTTACAAAATTTGGACACATTCTTCTTTTTAATATTTGTTCTCTTACGTATTCATACCAAAATATTTCTCTCCATATGTTGTATCTAGCAGGATCATTTCTTTGAGAGTTTACTTTCATAAAGTATTCTTCAATATTCATTTTATAAATCCTAATATTTATTGACACTGAGTTTCTTGCACATATTACAGATCTCTTTGAATCATCATATCGAATTGGATAACATGACTTATATATTAAAGTGTTTTCTGGTAGATTTTTATAAGGATTTGTTGCATATGCTTTTGTTACATTTGGATTTAATCTAATGAATTTTAAATAAGATACCAAACAAGATTCACCACCTGTACCTGTTAATCGAATATCTTCTCCATCATGATTTTTTATAAAGGTTGATCTTATAAAATCATTTAATGTTAATCTTTCTGATAAAGTATTATAAGTTTCTTTTATATTATCAATTGGTAACATATCTTCAAAAATAGAAGATAACTTTGCATGATCAATATCAGGTCCGGATACATCTATATTATATTGTTTTATTATAGGAATATCATAATTGGGATCATACATTGGTCCCACTTGACCAGGATGAAAAGCACCGGGATAAGGTGATGTCATTGGATTACTTGTCATCATTGATGGGAGATTGTAAGGGTTTTGTGTTGTTATTGGTGTCCATAAAGAAGGATGCACTTTTGATGGTTTTTGTGGCGGTTGACTTGGTTGATATACTGTTAAATCTACCAATGGTTCTTGTTGATCAGTTGATTTAAATTGTGGTGGTGGTTTGGGTCTAGCTTCTAATTCTTTTTTCTTTTCAATAAAAGCTTTTTTTGTTTCATGTGGAATATCTGGTTCGTTTATAGTATGTTTAAATTTAGGGATTATTTTGCTTCCCCCACCTTTTTGAGAAAATATTTTTTTTTTTTTTCGCCACCACCCATCATAGGTTGACTAATAGGTCCAAGAGGGAGCCCCATAGTATTTCCGTCATATCCGGATGGTAACTGAATGTTTGGCATGGTATTACCTGTTGGCAAACCATTAAGGTCATAACCTTGAAGTCCGCCAAAATTATAACCAGGATTGGAGGGACCAAAACCCATATCCATAGGTTGCATTCCTGAGTAGCTTGAGTAGTTTTGCATACCCATATTCATACCCATTCCCATATTCATACCCATTCCCATACCATAACTGTTTCCTGTCATGTTAAAACCATTTACATCAGGAAGTGAGTTTTGGTAAATATCAGGTAAAGGACCACTATAATCATTTGGAAGTCTACTTAAAATAGCATTTTCAAGAGAGTTATCTGGCCTCATACCATCAGGTATATTCTTTCTCATTTTGTGTCTAATTTTCTTTGAGTTTTTCTTTTTTGATTTAGTTTTTACTATTTCTTCACTTTCAGAAGAATCAGAATATCCACCGACAGAGTAAGTTTCTTGTGATTGACCGTTCAATAGAGATCCTAATCTGTTAGTTGGTACTTGTTGCTGTTGCTGAATGCTTTGTGGATTTTCATTAAAAAGATTTTTTAAACTATTTCCTGAATCTCCCATAATTTCAGCTTCTAATTCTCTGTCTAATTCTGATAATTCTGATGTTGAATTTTCACTATTGTCAAAAGCCACTCCTTCTTTTTCTTCCATGAATCCATGTTCATTAGGAGAATCATCTTCATCATCTTCATCATCATTTTCATTGTTATTTTCATTATCATTATCAGGAGATTCATCTTCATTTTCATCTTCAGGTGAATCATCTTCATGATCATCTCCATAATCTCTTACGATTTCTTTATACATATCTTCTTCGGAATCGTGTTCAAAAGCTGATTCAGTGACTTCAAGAGAAGCCATTCTTAATTTTCTAGTTCCTGACCTTGCAGAGACTGTTTTATAGTCTTGATCAGAGTCAGATTCGGTTGGTGAGTAAGATTTACTCTTCATATTACTTCTTTTAGAGTTTTCTGTTGAAAAAGGTGAAACACTGAAATCCATTCTATTTAATATAAATCTTGTAAAGAAATTATTTTTTTTTAATATTTCGTAAGGTGTAACTATATCGTTTGAGTTTGCTAAATAATCTACTTCATCTAAACCTGTAAAAGAATCTTTCTTATAACTATATTTAGTTGGAATAATCTCGTTTATAAGTTTATCTAAATCATTATTGAGTTCTTTATTATTATTTTCATAGAATAATCTTAGTTTAGTTAAAAAATAATGGACATCATAATATGGATTTTCTCTAACATTTGGTAAATTAATATTCCTTATACTATTTCCTAAAGTTGATCTATAGAAGTTTGTTATTTTAAGATGAATTCCTGAGTTTATTTTAAAGATTACATCTTTTAATTTTAAGGTTTTTTCTTTCGGTTCTCCTATATATAAAAATATGTTATCCAGATCTAAATCATTATGTCTAAATTCCGGATGAACTTCCTGTATTGTTGCTAGAGTAAATAAAACCATAAATACTATATGTTTTATGTCTTCCTCATTAAAATCTTTACTTATTAAATAATCACTTAGTTTTACTTTTTTAAAATAATGTTCCATAACTTGCACATAAACTATATCTTCATCCTTTAAAATTAAATGTTCAGCAATATCTTTATTAAGTTTTTTTAACTCCTCATAACTTACTTCAAAATTAATAATTGGTAATATTGTATAGTTCATATTCTTTTTACTAACCAATTCAGATAAAAGATACATAGATTTAGCATCTGCTAATTCACCTGAATATTTCGAATTATTAGTTTGTTTAGAAACAGCAATAGTAGAAGAATAGGATGTTTCTGATTTTCTTTTAAATAAAAATCTTCTACTATCATTTCCCATAAATTTAACTTTTGCATTTAGTATATCTTTTTTAAATTCATCTGTAATATTATCTTGTTTAACATCTTCTATTTCAATACTATTTTTATTTATAGGCGACATAATGTAACAATTCTTCTTATTCGTATTATATACAAAATCAAATAAAGTGTTTAGACGATAATCGATACTATTATAATTCTCCATCTATTTCTTATATAAATAAGAAATAAAATTAATAAAAAATTTAATAAAAATATTAATAAAAATATTGATTAATCTGAAGTTTCTGGAATTAATACATCTTCAGAACTTTCTATTTTAATTTTTTTTACTTTTCTATTATGTTCTGATTTTTTGGTCTTTATAATTTTGTCTATTTTAGGATTTATTTTTAAATCTGATTGATAATTACTTGTTGTTAATATCTTATTTGATGCTTGAGTTTGTGTATCTATATCTTTTACTCTGAATTCATCAAAATAAGGGTCTTCCATTAATACATCTCTTGGAATTAAATATTCTTTATTTATTAAAATTCTACCTTTATCACTTACATATTGACCTTTTTGATATTTTTTAGGAACAATTCTGTTAACAAAATCTTTAGATTCTTTAGGTATTTCTGGATCTAACATAAACTGTGGAAAGAACCCTTTTTTGATGAGAGTATTAAAAAAGTAGTGCATATCATAATATCTATTTTGTTCAGGGTTAACATTAATTTTAGTTGTCCAATTATCTGAAACTTTTGAATTATTAACTACATCAGGAATACATGCAAAATCAAAATCCCATATCTTAATTTGATAACCGATTGATGGTATTTTAAATTTCTGACCATTAACTTTATAAGAATAACAACTTTTTTTTTTAACAACTTTATGTAGTAATACATTGTTAGCTTTTAGATCATTGTGTCTAAAAGAAGGATATTTACTTTGAATAACAGCTAATACAGATATTAGTTGAAAGAATATAACTTTCCAACACATAGGGGTAAACTGTTTATAATTATTCCTTAAATAATCCAAAAGATCTCCTTTATTTGCCCATTCTGATACTAATATAGATACAGTGTTAAAATAATCTCCTTTTTTATATCTTTCAATAAACTCTTTATATTTTCTATTCTCTTCAGGTACAATTGAATTTTCAATTAAACTTACAAAAGGTTTAATATCTGTATTAAAAGTAGCAATTGGTAAAATAATATGGGGAGTTTGTTTTTTCACCACAAAATAAGACAATAATCTTATCATCATAAGTTCTGCATTTTCTGGTCTATCTATATTATACATATTCCCATATCTCTCTCTCTTTGGATAAGCTACAACTTTTACCCCATAATGTAAATTACCTCCTTCGGGACTTGATATTATTCCTTTAAAAGTATGTCCGGTTGTTCCACTTTTAACATATTGTAATTTTCCACCTAATTTATTTATAACAGAATAGAAATTTTTTAATTTTTTATTTAGTACATATTTTGTATCTTTTGTTTTTTCGTCATCACTTGAACTATAAGGATTTATAAAAGCCTCTGTGTCAAGAGTTTTATCATAAATAATGTTATCTAATTCTTTACCCTCTAATAGAATTTTTATGAAATCTAATCGAAAAGGAATTGTATCGTGCTTGCGATCTTTATGTGAAGATAAAGTAGATAAAGTGCTAATATTACTTTTAGAATCTATTTTTGAATCCATTTATATTCATACTTCTTAAATTATACATAAATATAAACGCTTAACTAAATTAAAGATTTATAATTAAAAATTATTTTTTTTTATACCTTTTACAGAGTTCTCTAAAAACATAAGTCTTATCATTTGAATCAAATAGTTCTATATTTTTAATAGTTCCATTATTATTTAACTCTAAAATTGTCCATGGACCTGTCCACCCTCTACATCTTTTTTGTAAAAGTTTTTTTAAAATTGATACTACTTTTGTTTCACTTATTTTTGATTCAAAATTTGGCGAATAATCTTTTACTATTTTTTTTGCAAGTTTTGTAAGTTTACTACTTTTTGTAGCTAATTTATATAATTCTTCATTTCTGCTATCTTTTAATATTCTTAAAGCATCTACTCTTTTATCATCTTGTTTGTATTTAGCTAAAGTTTTTTCTATATCAGGCACATAACATTCAGACTCTTTAAACTTTTTATCTATTTTATTGTAGTTCTTATTTACTTCTTTATAAGATGATTCTTTACCAAGGTTTTTAATTTTACCTATTTTATCTAAAACTGAACTAAAATTATTCGGTAGTCTCTTCATAATATTAATCAATAAAATAAACTAAAATTATTAATAAATAAAATTTTCTAAAGTTTTATCACGTTTAATTTCTTCTTTAGTTAGTTTTTTATCTTTAGTTGCTTCTAATACAGTTTTAACATCTATTTGTGGTACTCTTGGATAGCATTTAAAATGGACTAGTTTGTTGATATAATCTTTTTTATAATCACATGGATAATATTCTGCAAGTTGTAAATCAACACTTGAACCCAATATGGATTGATAAGATTTAGGAAGAAGATATGAAAAATCTCTTGGCAATACAGATAATAATTGCTGACAAGGACTTAATATAGGTAAATCTGTAAATTTATATTTTGAGAAAGTAATATCTTCTGTTTTTGATTTTTTAACATAGTTATACAAATCAGATATGAAAGGAGCTACTTGGTATGGATATTTCCATGAATAAGATGGACATTTATCAAAATAATACATTTGAATCCATCTCAAAGCTCTTAAATATTCGAAACATATCTTATCTAGTTGTCTTTTATTTGTATAATCTACACAAAAATAATGCTTATAGTATCTAGCTTTATATTCTTCGTGTTTACCATCACCTAATTGAACAGGATCATCATATTGAAGCCCTTTCATATTTTCTAGATTCCATAATTTATATTTAAGAGTGTCGGGAGGATTAGGATTAATTCTCTTTTTTTTTATAAAATTTACTGTTTTAGGCAAATATACTTTAAAGTATTTGTCTTCTCTCACTGCAAAATACTCTAATAATTCATCGAATATTATTGGATTAATAGTATAATTTTCTTTTATTGATTCAACTAAAGGTTGTTGATATTTGTCTAACAAAGAAGAATATATTTTAAATATCTCATCTAAACCTTTAGTTGTAAAATCTAATGATGGTATATGAGGAATAAAATCATTACCTAACAAATAACAAAGAAAAGTATAATCATTACATACTTGTTCTTGTGATATTTTTTTATTTAATCCCTCAGTTTTAACTTGTTGCATTATAAAATTATAAACACCATATCTAATGCGATCAATCGATGCATATTGAAGTTCTTGTGCAACATCTTTTACTGGATCATCATTTTCGTAATCTATTCTAACTTTTGGTTTGCCAAATTCAGTGGCTTCACGAAGAAGATACATATTTTTTCTTTGACTTGCAATTGCTAAAAAGATGAGATCTGCATCCAATCCATAGATACAATAAGAATCATTATCTAATTTAGGGTTTTTAGATTTTTCTCTGATATCTTCCATAATTTTATGTTCACCTTCACCTGGGGTATGGTAAGAAGAATATATTACTTTTATTTTTTTCTGTTTCTGCAGTTTGACACAGTAATCTAACAATTTTTTATGAAGTCTTTCCATAAATTCTGTACCGGGTGTTATCACAGTATTAAACCATCTGTTTGGAGGATTTATGTTACAAGAAGCTGAAATATTTTCACGTTCTAAAAGATCAGGTATTGTACTAAAACGACGATATCTTTGTTGAGTTGATTTTGCAGATGGTGCTACACCATCAACTGAAATCATTACTTGTTTTTTTGGTCCAACCACGTCTATTACATATTGTAAATAGTTTAGAATTCGACCCATCATCTTTTCCTCCAATTTTTCTTGATTTGTAAAATTAGGATAGAAACCTAATACTATAAAACACATTGGATGAAAAAGACAATTTGAATCAATATAAAGATTATCTATCGGTTTATCAGGATCATTTGTAACTACATTACTTTTCTTAAGTTTGGTTGTTAACCATGAAAAAGCTTTAGGAACTCCCATTTGTATAGTTATTACTCCTAATATTAAAAATAAAATCAAACTTATTTATAATAATAAATTAAATATAGTATACTAATATATATGAACAGTGATAATGACAGTGTTTTTATTAAGAGTACTGTATCTGATGTAGATGCTCTTTCTGCAACTTCTGATGCTTTTTTAAATAATGAATTCTCAGCAACCTCAAGTGCACCTATTCCCAAAAACTTTAGTCTTAATAACTTGGAAACTAGTGTAAGTGAACTTAATCACACGGTAAATGATACTTTAAACAACAATCAACTACCTATGGATCTTGAACAAGAATTAAAAAAACTTTTGACCGATACAGAAAATCAAGCTGTTATTGTTGGTGGTGGTCACTCTGCTAAAAAATATAAAATCAACGAGGGTAAAGCTTATGGTAAACGTACAAGAGGTGTTAAGAGTTATGAAACTGAAAGAGATGTAGTTCACAATTCATCTGTTATTGCAGATTTTTCTCTTGATGAATCTTCTGAAGAAAATACTAATAATGATGTTGTAAAAAATAATAATGAAGAAAAGAAAGTAAAAAAGAATGATCCACTTAAACCACATCGAGAATTTGTAGCTTATATTCAAAAAAAGATGGGTGTTAAAGGAGGACCTACTCTTCAAGTTTTTGCTAAAATGTACAAAGACGTCGCAAAAGATACAAATCCTGATAAATCTTCTTTAGAACTTACCAAAGATGCCCAAAAACTTTTTGATAATGATTCTAAAGAAGAAAGAGAAATGAAATATCAACAAGCTGTACAAAAACTTGCTGACAAAAAGAAATAAATAAATTAATTAATTTAAGTCAAGACATTGACAGATACATCTTCTAATATTTCAAGAACTTGGGGTCTAGCTGGATAATTTTCTTGGAATTTTTTAAAAGCTTTTGACGCCCCAATATCAACTCTATATAATTTTTTATTACAAGCAGGTGATATACCTTGTATTATAAAAGGTGTATGTCCTATTACCATTCTTTCTAATCCTAAAATTTCTAATGCTCCATCCAAACTTTTTCTGCAAGTTTCATTGTAATTGTCAGAAGTTACATTTGCATCTGATGGAATTGCTCCAAGTATCCTATTCCAAAATAAAGAATCAGATCTGTCCATTATACTCGATATGAATGATGTATTTTCAGGGTTAATCAAACCAAGAACCCAATCTTTAACAGCATTATCTATTTTAATTAAAGTTTCTCTTGAAGGTGATTCGCCAACTTCTATTCTTCTTAAATATTGTTCAATGACTCCTGCATGTGCAAAAAGAGTTGACCCAACAACTACTACAGATAGTCTTGAACAACCTAGAATTTTAGAGTAATTACCACCTCTTTCAAAAAATTTAATTCTACCTTCTAGACCATCTTTTATAGTTCTTCCATTAAGATTAATATTTTCAAATTGATCTATTCCAAGTTTTGAAACATATCTCATATCTCCATTCATATTCATTAATTCATGATTTCCATATAACGATATTACCATACCACCCTGTTGAATAGCTTTTAGATGAAGATGTGTGAAAAAATCTAACACTACTATATCCGATGGCTCATCCATATAAGTTACTCCTGGATCACGACAGTTTTGACCTCTCATATAAGGTCTACAACGATCTACTTGATCACCTACTTGAACAACTATAGTATTTCCTCCAATCCATTTTACTTTATGAAGATGTTCATATAGTTGTTGAACTGTTTTTTCATCAGTAAAATAGTATTTATTATAAGGTATCACTCTTGCAATCACTAAACTTTGCAAAGCTAACTTCAAATCACCATGTATATCTCCAATTCCAATAACCCTCTGATTCTTTTCTATCTCAATAAAAACAGGTGGTCGAACATCAGGATTACATTGTCCATTCCCATTAATATCGGGTGTAATAATATTTTTAGAAATATCAAAAGTCATATTAGACAAAGTGCTCTCTAAAGGAGTTTTACTGATTTTTGAACTTTTTGAAGAGGGTGAAAATGTATCAATATCATTTTGTCTTTTTTTGTTTTGCTTAGATTCCATCTACTTATAATAATAACTACTATTTAAAAATAGTTTAGATAAATAAAATTATAATAAATTAATTTTTTATAAAATCCTTCGCTTTTTCAAATATATATTCTGATGTTGTAGCAATTGTTCCTTATTTTTATTTAAAATATTGTTTCTCATATCAATGAAGACAGTTGGTGAATTATTATTTTTTATGTCGGGAACTGAGATGCATTTATCAAATATATCTTCAAAAACATCTTGAAAATAGTTAAAACGATCCATCTCTTTTTCATTCGTTTTTTCTGCAATACTATGTGCAATTAACTCCCCACATGCTTTTTGACACATTTTTTTATAATAAAGTGGTTTCTGCATAATAGAAAACCATAAAAATTTTATGGAAAGACTTGGATTAAAATTAGTATCGTAATAAGGAAGACCCATCCTCAGAAAACATTCAAAATCTTTTTGAACATTCACCCAATTTGATTTTTCAATAATATTTAGTTCAATAACTTTCTTTGCGAATGACTTTTGTATTTTTATTATTCTTTTTATTTCTGTGTCAGAAGGGCATTCAACTTGTGGAAGAAGATTAATCGCATATTCTTTTCCATCAATTTCATCATTATAAATTTGTGTAATTACTTTTAAATAAGAGTTTGCACAATCTAGAATATTTAGTTTATCTTTAGTAGAAAATCTAAATTTAGTTACACCTCCTCGTGTGGCATAATAATGATCAATTTGAATATGATTTTTAAGATTATTTTTTAGAATGAACTTTTTTTTGCATAGTGTAATTGGACACAGCAACATATGATCATTAATCATGTTGCATGTAGAATAATCACAATCCACATCCATTGTGACAATCAAAAATGATTGAATAATTATATTAGAGTGTATATATATATTCAATTTTTAAATATACCCATTTGGGACAGGTTGTTCTGGTTTATTTGAATATTTAGGATAAAGTTTTTCATTGTCTTTTGGAAGTAATTTAACTCCTGCATATTGTGGTTCTACAAAACTGCTAAATTCACCTATATTGTACCCTTTTGGAGAATTAGTATCATCTGTTGCTACATAATACACAGTTTTATATCCTTTCCCTGTTAAACACTCTGTTTCTATTTTATCTTTTTTTAAATTATTTACATTTTCTATTTTCTTTGTTTCTGGAATTTCACATGGTTTTTTATTAGAATTTTTTATTAGTTCACTAGATCCTTGAAATCCTTCTTTTATTGCATTATTTTCTTTATTTTCTTTAAAAGAACTTTCTTTAATAATAACCTTCGTTTCTGGTACTTTTATAGGTGGAATATTTACAGATATGTTATTTATTTTTCTATCAATTACAGAAACAATTTTCAAACCCAAAAGTATGGCAAAACTCATAAAAAAGAGAATAATTATCAAAATGTCTATACCTGTTATATCTCTCATGTATATATATTAATGAGACATATATTAAAAATTATATAATTATATATTTTAATTTAGTTAACTTATTCTTCATCAAAGTTAGCATAAAGAGTATCTTCTGAATATCCTGTAACTTCATCATTTTCTTCTCTTCTCATGTGTTCAACAGGTTCTTCAACATAGCTAGGATAAAAGTTATTTCTATAATCAGCTTCATCTTGTTGAAGATCTGTTGGTGCAGGTTGACTAGATGAACCTTTTCTATTGTCTCTCACAGATTGTTTACTATTGTAGTTTTCAACAACATGTTGAAGATCTCTATTGACAGCATATCTATTTACTGTTTGGAGAGTTACTAAGACGGCAAGAGCGGCAACAACTGCAACAGTTGCATTTTGTTTAGCCAAATACGCAATTGCAAAAAATACAAGAAATCTAAACCATGTCTTTTCAAATAAATTAGCTACGCTTTGTGGAAGTCTTGGGGCAGCCATTGAAGCGTATGCGACAAGGAATACAATGAGTGCAGTTGATACATACTCATTATTAAGTCTTAGAGCATCCATCATGTTTCTTACAGTATTGTTAAATCGTTCCATTTATAGTATAATATTGAAAATAAAATAAAAAAAGCTTAAATCTATAGTTAAAATTATATATAATGAAAGATATTCAAAAGAAGTTATCTCATAAAGTTTTAACCAAAAGAGGTTATATTCTTAATAAAAAAAATTTAACTCAAGAAGAATTAAAAAAAATTAAAAAAGATTTAATAGTTTCACCCAAAGTTATGGATTACGGTGAACCTGTAAAACCTTTTGAAGTTTATAAAGAAGATAAAGATTTTATCTGTGTTCCTAGATTTTATGGAGTTGATAACTATGGCAAAGAAAAAAGAAAAGTAGAACTTAAAGGTGAACTTGTTAATTTTAAATTTAATGGTGAACCAAGAGATATACAAAAACCTGTAATAAATAAAACTATAGATGTTTTAAAAGATCGTGGTGGTGGAATACTTAAACTCTATTGTGGATTTGGCAAAACAGTTGTGGCAATATATATCGCTTCTCAATTAAAAGTTAAAACTCTTATACTTGTTCATAAAACATCTCTTCAAAATCAATGGTATGATCGTATTAAATCCTTCACTAACGCCAAAGTTGGATTAATTCGTCAAAACAAAATTGATGTTGAAGGTAAAGATATTGTTGTTGGTATGTTGCAAAGTATTGCTATGAAAGACTATGATCTTGGTATTTTCAAAGATTTTGGATTAGTTGTTTGTGATGAATGTTTCACATATGATACAAAAATAAAAGTTAAAGAAAATGGTAGTGAAAAAATACTAAAAATAGGAGATGTTTATTCATTAATGCAATACTCAAATAAAATATTTAATAAAATAGGAAAACAACCAATTATATTAGAAGCATTGTCTTTTAATGAAAATACTCATGAATTGGAGTATAAATCCATAACCAATGTTAATAAAAACTATAAACCCATAATAAAACTAATTTTTAATAATAAAACTTATAATTGTACATCTGATCACAAATTTTTAACCATTTACGGTTATCATCCGGCATACTCTTTACAAAATAAACCCATTATTTCTCAAAATGGATTAAAGTTTTTAAATTCAACAGGATTACAAATATTTTATGGATTATACTTATTGGGCAGTATTAAAATTATTAAACTTAATTTAACAGGTGGGTTTTTTAAAATAGATTTTACTAATTCTAAAAATGGATGTTTTAATAGTGGTGATTCTACAGATTATAATAGAGAGTATAAAAATTGGATATTAAAACTTTTTGAAACTGAGAATTCTCAAGCAAAGACTTGTATTTCAAATGTCATATATTTTGAAGATTATAATCATATAATAAAAGAAAACGAGTTGAATAGAGATGATATAATTAATAACTTAGATATAGTTGGTTTAAGTTTTGTATTACACACTACTTTAATTGATTATAACATTGGTGCAAAAACAAATGATAAATTATCAGAAGTATATTTAAACTTTTTAACACATCAACAAGCCAATATTTTTAGTAATAGATTAACTCTTAATAATGTTAATAACCGTTTTGTAGTAGATAAATTTAATAATCATAAAATTGTTTTCGATATGGATACAAAAAAAAATAGTACTGAAATTATTGCCCCATATTTCCCCCAAAATAGAATCCACATTTTTGATGATACTATTGACACTTCAAAAATTAACTGTCACAAATTTAATCCTTTTGAAAATTATAAAGTAGAATTTGTAAAAAAAATAGTCAATGTAAATGTACCAAGACATGTTTTTGATATTACAGTTAAAGACAACCATAATTTTGTATTAGATAATGGTGTCATAGTACATAATTGTCATCATTTTGCATCAAGAGTATTTTCTCAAGCTCTTTATAAAGTTGGATCTAATTCGATGCTTGGACTTTCTGCAACTCCTTATAGAAATGATGGTTTAACAAAAATATTAAACTGGTATATTGGTGATATTATTTTTAATATGGAAAGAAAAGGTGACAAAAGAGTAATTGTTAAATTTATTGAATCTTATTATGAAGATAAAAAATATGTCGAAAAGAAACGTTGGATGAAAGGTGCAGGTGTTAAACCAAATGTTCCAATTATGGTCAATGATATAGTGCAAGTTAAAAAAAGGAATAGATTTATGGTTGACTGTTTAATAAATATTATTAACCAACCAGATAGGAAAATACTTGTTTTATCTGATAGAATTGCTCATTTAGAATCTCTTAAAAAAATGTTAGATGAAGATATCAAACAATTAGAACAAAATGAAGAATTAGAAAAAGACGAAGTTACCACATCATTGTACATTGGTAGAATGAAAACTTATGAATTAGAAGATGCACAAAAAGCTGATATTATTTTTGCAAGTTTCGCAATTGCATCTGAAGGTTTAGATATTCCTGATCTTAATGCTTTGATATTAGCCACTAGTAAATCTGATGTTATTCAATGCGTTGGACGTATTTTACGTAAACAATTAAAAGAAGGTGACATGCCTCCGATTATTATTGATATTGCAGATCAGTATTCTGTTTTTGAAAGACAAGGAAATAAAAGAAAAGAATATTATCAAAAAAAAAAATACACTATTGATAACTATTTTTGTTATGATGGTAAACTTACATCTAAAGTTGATTTTATTGATAAAACTTGCAATGAAGATTATGCAGAATTGTTTAGAGAAGATATGAGTGAAAGTGATGAAGTAGTTCCTGTTTTAAAAGATGCTTTAAATGATGGTTTAATTGATTAATAAATTTTGATTAATTTTTATTTAAAACACTTATAATATATTTATTAATAAATCATATGGATAGTCCTGTAAATGAAAATAATAAAGATTCGCAAAAAGTTAATATTCCATGGATAATTCGATTTACACCTACTACCGTAGAAAAATTAGCTATCAATAGAAATATTAAAACAAGTCTACAAACAATGGTTGACAATAGAGAACCACGTAATTTAATTTTTTGTGGACCCTCAGGTGTCGCTAAAACTACGGCTGTAAAATGTTTAATTAAAGAAATCTATCGTAAAAATAAAGAAGGTGTATTATTCATTAACAGTTCTGATGATAGAGGTATTAAGATTGTTCAAGATACTATCGTTAGTTTCTGCAAAAAGAAAACTAAACTTGGTAAAGCTAAGTATAAATTAGTTGTATTAGATGAAGCGGATAGTATGACTTCTAATACTCAGTTATTAATAAATAATCTAATTGAAATATATAAAAAAAATACCAGATTTATATTCACTTGCAATGATTATACAAAAATTATAGAAGCAATTCAAAGTAGATGTGACATAGTTAGATTCTCTTTTTTAAGAGAAGATCAAATAGTAAAATGTTTAACAGATATTACTAAATCTCTTCAAATAAATGCCAGCACTAAAGCTCTTAAAGCAATTCATGCTGTTACACAAGGAGATATTCGTGTCGCTATTAATACTCTTCAATTAGTATATTCAAATTGTAAAGACACACAGATAACAGAAAAAAAAGTGTTTAATATGGTAAATAAACCTCAACCACAAGAAATGAAAGAGTTATTACTTTTATGTTATAAACAAGACCTTATGAATTCTATCAATAAAATAGATTACTTTAGAAATCAAGGTTATGCACCTTCAGATATTATTTTAAGCATGATGTATACTATTCGAAATTATATTAATAATGAAATAAATGAGGATACTAAAATGAAATTTCTTAAAAATATATCTGAAACATGTATGATTGTTAGTAGAGGAGTTGCTACGGAGTTACAATTGACTGCATGTGTTTGTAGACTTAATTTATAAAATTGATAGTTATTTATTTTTTTATTAAATTAAATGTTACCAAAAGAACTTATTAAGCGTTATAAGAGGATCTATATATCTGTATCCGGATTTATAGATGTTAGTAATTTAGCATGCTTATTGATTGATACAAAAGAGTTTCAAAGATTAAGACATCTTCACCAATTAGGAACTGGTTATTTTGTCTTTCCAAGTGCAAGTAATTCACGATTTGAACATTCTTTAGGTACTTATAATTTGGCTGATAAACTATTAAATACTATAAAAGAAACAACTTCAAAAGAAGTCTTACGAAACTGTTTAATGGATGTTCCTGAATTAAAAGAATATTATAAAAATTTCAAAAAAGAAGATGTATATTTAAATGATTGGATATGTGAACTTATTAAGTTAGCTGCATTAACTCATGATATTGGACATGGACCATTTAGTCATGTTTATGATGAATATATGCATCTTATTAAAAAAAGTAGAGAATCACATGAAGATCGTTCGGGAAGAATATTTTCAGATGTTATGGGTAAACATTTGACAAAATCAGAAATTAATTTTATTAAGATTCTAATTGAACCTCCAAAAGAAAGAAAAGGATTTATATACGAAATAATTTGTAATAAAAGTAATTCAATAGATGTTGATAAATTAGACTATGCTAATAGAGACACTTATTCTTTAGGTCTAAAAGAATCTTACGATATTTCTCCTTTAGTTGAAGATGTTAGAGTTATAAATAATAAAATATGTTATCCTGTTCAATTATCTTATCCAATTACCAACCTATTCACTCTGAGATATAGATTACACAAACAGATATGTTCTCATAAAACAGTTGTATCTTCTCAATATATGATATTAGATATTCTTAAATTTGTTGAGCATCGACTTGATTACGATTTTATGGATATGACTGACTATTTAGTTTTGAGTATCCCTCGAGCTTTCCGAATAAAAGAAGCTGTTAAAATTTTAGATAGAATTTACAATAGAGACTTTTATAAATGCATTGACAAGAAAGTTTTTAAAACTAAAAAAGAAAGAGATATCTATTATGAAGATAATTTAAAAAAATTAGAAGGTAATGTTAATTTTAGAATCCATCGAGGTGAAATTAGTATGTTCCCTAAAGATATATTAAACCCATTTGAAAATATTTACTTTTATGAAAGAAAATATCCTGATAAATGTTTTATACTAAATAAAGATCAAATAAGTTTCTTACTTCCTGAAAATTTTAGAGAATACTATATTTATTTATTTGAAACTTAGTTGTTAATTTTTATACTCAATAGAATCAACTAATTGATAAGATCCTATTTTACTGTCTTTATAATAAAGATCATAATTGTCTAAAATATTGTTTAAAAAGTTTTCAATAATGATATTTACAAAAATTAAATGAGAATCTCCTGGTACTACCAGTATATTTGTATTTTTACAACCAACTAAGATTCCTGCAGTTAATTTAGTGTCCCAAAGATTGCCATCTGCGACTATGCCTTCACTTTTTGAAAAAAATACATATCTATTGGAATTATTATTTGAAAATTCTATTATTTCTCTTATATTATCTATACTTTTTGGAGTTCTCTTTTTTTGAATTGACTTATGATAAGTAATATTTATATCACTATTAATTAATTGTGGTGACGAAACAATACATAAACCTTCTATTATAGTTGATAATCTAAGTGATTGATAACCACCCATGCCTTCACCCATTAAAATTATTCTATTTATATTTAAAATATTTTTTAATCTATTTATTAGTAATCTAAATGGTTCATTTCTATCTTTATACCACATATTAGTATTATCTCTGAATTGTATAAAAGGACCTGGATATGTTTTTATTGTGTTTAATGCCCAAAAATTCTCAGCATAGTTCGAACAATAAACTAATAAACTATTTTTATATTTTGGATCTTCATTTATCGATTTACTCCAAATTGCTACTGTGTCTTTATTATTTAATTCCTTTATTTTATCACCATTTATAACATCTCTACTAATTTCTATTGGATTCATATCATAGAGATTTATTTGATAATTAGATAGCTTTTCTATATCCTGATCTGTTAATCCTAAGTTTTCTTTTATTCTATTTTTATAAAGGTTGTTTTTTTGTTCATCTTTAAAACAGTAATTATTTTCATCTAAAAAACCACCAATTGAATATAAATTAAGTTTTTTTTGAAGCTCATTTAATTTGGTTTTATATTTTTTATATTTTAATTTGTATATATCTCCACCTAATTGGGTCGTATTTGGATTAAAATCAATGATATTTGATGTTTCAGGTCCCCATTTTAACAAATCATTTTCTGTAAACATATGTTCGAATTTTCTATTTATAATATCTGTAACAGTTGGTATTGAAATAAATTCAGGAGTGTTGATTATAAAACCAAGATGGGTGAATTTTGAAACATATACTATTTTAGTGTCAGATTTTATTTTCTTTAATAACTGATCAAAGTTCTCATTGAAATTATTTTTTAATAATATTGCTCTACCATCAAGAATAATATTAATTTCACAATTGTCAAAAGATTTTTTTATTGCTTTATTAAATCCTAGCACTTTGTTATCACCACATTCATTAAAATTAATAAATTCTACTTTTTTTACTCTAAAATAACGTTTAATATCTATCTCTAAATCTACTATGTATCTTGGATATTTAGAGTTGTAAATAATTATGGCATTATCTATTTCCATATAATATAAATAATATTATATTTAATTTTTTGATAATCCAATGACTATTATCTTAATTATTTATCTGTTTGTCTCTTCTTAAGTTCAAAGTATTTCGCTTTATATTTTTTGTATTTATTATAGAAATTAACTGATCCTCCACTCATTGATTGAGTAAAGTCATCACATGATATTCTTTTCATCATATCTTTTAAAGCTAACCCATGTCTTTTTATATATTCAATCATAAAAAGTCTCATTTCATCTGATGTATATTCTGCTCCAAATGAGTCTTTGTTTATATGGCTATATATAACAGTTTTTTTTGTATATGCTGATTCAGGTTTATATTTATTTAAAGCGTCTATAATATTTGTTGGAATTGTCAGTTCAATGTCATTAATTTTAAATTTATCATTTTCTAATACAAATTGAGTTCTTAGTTTGAGAGGTTCTGGATTTTTATTTACTAATTTTCCATCTGTTTTTATATATGGCATAATATCTATCCATGGTTCCGCTGAATATACTGAATCTCCAAAAGAGTAGTTTTTTGTTAATCCTATTTTCTTTTTAATTTTTTCATAATTACCTCTTTTTAATGATACTTTAATAAACCATATGTTTTCAGGATTAAAATTATCTACTTCTGATTTATCTTTTAATATAATAGTTCTCATATTATCGGAAGTATGCCATTTCCCATCTCCTATGTTTTCTCTTAATTTTTTATAAACACCTACTACAAGATTGGAATCTAAACATTTTCTCATTAAATCTTTTAATTCAGTGTAGTTTTCATCATCTGCATATCCGATATCTATATCATCATCCCATGGATAAGATGGCTCGCCATATTCCTTTAGTGATAAACTGTTTCCACTATCCATCATAAAAAAATTATTTTTACCGTCTATATTAATAATGCATTCAAGTAGTTTCCATGTTGTAGAATGAAATCGTGGATCTAATGTTGCTCCATAAATTTTTGATAAAAGAGAATATTCTTCTTCCTTTAGCTCAATCTCATTTAGAAGTTGAAGAAGTATTGTATTTGTTAATTGAAGTTCAGGATCTAATTTAATACCATTCGCTTCTTCCTCTTTTAATTCTTCTTTTGGTATTAAGGATGCAAAATCTTTAGATTCTACATTATTATTCATTAGAATTGATTGTAATTTATTTTTATAAATATAATATACTTCTTCCATTTGTTTTATTTTAACATTATATTCAGGACTTTCACAATTAATTGATGGATTTGTTCCTACACTCCCATATCCACTATATCCTCCATAACCACCTATAAGATTTAATGCCTTATTCGCTACACACTTTTCGAAATCTTTATTTGTTGCAAATCCCCAATAAGGTTCAAAGAAGAAGTTTCTTGGATAAGCATATTCATCAAAAAATGTCAAATGTATTTTTTTAATATTATCATCACATAAATTTATTGATTTATTTATTACAGATATTATGAATCCCCATACTTCTTGCATTGCTCTTCCTTCAATTCCATATACGGGATGACTATTATAATATCTATTAAATAAATAATCTGTATTATTTGGAAGTATAATTCTACTTTGTGATGGACTCCAGCCATCCATTTGTGAAAATACATGATTAAATAAAACTTTATTTAATTGTTCATTAGTCATTTTATTATCTGAGTATTTTTTCATATATTTAATAAGTGTCAAATAATAGGAATCTCTAAAATTATATTCAGTGTCCACTTTTGATTCTACCATATCGTATAAAGTACTTATGTAAGACATATAAAAATATTTAGTGGATTTTTTATTTGGTATACTATTAAATAGTGGCAATAAACAACAAAATTTATTATCTCCTTCTCCAAAAAGAAATTTTTGCAAATCTTTTACATTCCATCTTATATTTTTTTCATCCTTTATTTTACTTTGAAATTCTATAAATGAATCACTTAATATTTTATTAAAATTTTCTTTTTTATCAGAATCCATTAAACTTACATACATGGAGTAAAATAATAGTAATGGATTGAAGTCAAATTTAATGGCTAAAGGTTGTAAATCTTTATTTTTAAAACCCCCAAATATGAGATCTGTTAATATAATTTCATCTGATCCATATGAACCTTTTTGTTTTAAACTTGAGCTTTTTGTTCTATCCAAAAAATTTGTCTCATTATCATTAAATTCTAAAAAATAAGTAAAAATATCATCAAATGAATAATGGACTCTATATTTACTTGGCTTAATACCCCAAAAGTAGGCAATTATAGAAAAAGGATATTGTGTTAATGCATGAGTTGGAGGTTTATAGTTAGGTATAAATAAATAAGTTATCGATTTGGATGAATTTTCAAAACTTTTCCACATTTTCGCATGTTCGTGACTTAATGATATGTCTGCATCTATCATATAAACTAAATCTTTGGTTTGATCCAATGAAGCATGAAATCTATAATTTGTACCAATTAAACCAACCGGATACCCATTATCATCTTTTAATGATTCTGTTTTTAGTTTAACATTAAAAAGCTCAACATAATCTAAATTATTTAATTGAGATAAAAAAATATTAAATATTTCACCTTCATCTCTTCCTTCAAAAAGTGTCATCCATTTGTTTATATCTTGATCATTGAATTCTCCTTTGTATGAGTAAGAACTCTCTTCACCTATTGGTTTTTTAAACACTTGATCTCTTTTTAAAAATTGATCATCAAAATAAAGTCTATAACCCCATTCTCCACCCATTATGTTTTGAATGTTATTTATGGTACATAATAATCCTGAAAGATACTCGGGTAAACGATTATTTCTTTTAAAAGTTCTGAAAAGACTCCCTGATACAATCTTCTTTTTGTTATTTCTTTTCTTTTTAATAATATAATGAACTCCTTCTTCTTTATCATTATAATTAATAGGATCAGGGAAAAATGGATCTAATTGGTGTAATTCATATTGTGACTCAGATTGTTGTGGAATAGGTTTTATTGGTTGTTTTCTTAATATATCTGTGTTAAGTCTATTTCCTAAAATATCATTAAAAAGTTTTTTTAGTTCTTCATCATCCGGAGGCATAAATATATTTCTATTCAAAAGTTCATTTAATTTATTTGTTAAATTGTTTGATTCTTCTTTTGTCATAGAATTATCTCTATTTAAATCATCTACTTTTGTAATAATACCTCTAAATTCAGCATCATCACCAGGAAAAATAATATTCCTTTGAGGATCTAATAGATGGTCAAGTTTGTCTTGTATACTCATATATAAAACTAACTTATAAAATAAATTAAAATATAATAAATTAAATTTTAAACTATAATATTTTCAAATAACACTATATAAAATACAAAAAAAGCTTCATTGAGCTTAATTTAATTTAGTTTTGATCTTACTTTCATTAAACAATTCCCAAGAAGATTCAAACCCCATTTAGACTTGTCTTTAATATTTGGATCGTTATAAAACATTCCTA
>Ga0207920_1000009_pt1 | contig 44469 bp, 31 predicted proteins | sample DeeseametaMP0204_FD_184218 | JGI IMG/M metagenome (GOLD analysis project Ga0207920, IMG submission 184218) | Marine microbial communities from the Deep Atlantic Ocean - MP0204 (SPAdes) | ecosystem: Environmental > Aquatic > Marine > Oceanic | place: South of Cape Verde, Atlantic Ocean... | reverse complement strand
CTTTAATTGTAGTACATTTTTTTACTATTTTAATACCAATGTCATTTATATTATGTTTAAGACTACTAAAATTCCATTTACTTATATCTCCATTAAATTGAGAATTAGAAAACATTTCACTCATATTAGTAACATTGGATGTATCCCATTTACTTATGTCTCTATTAAATTTACTTTCATAAAACATATAACACATATCTGTTACTGAACTTGTATCCCATTTACTTATATCTCCATTAAACTTACTATAACAAAACATACTTATCATATTAATAATATTAGAAGTATCCCATTTACTTATATCTCCATTAAATTGAGAATCATAAAACATCCAACTCATATTGGTTACTTTGGAAGTATCCCATTTACTTATATCTCCATTAAATTTACTTCTATAAAACATACTTATCATATTAGTAACATTAGAAGTGTCCCATTTACTTATATCTCCATTAAATTTACTTCCATAAAACATATTATTCATATCTGTAACTTTAGATGTATCCCATTTACTTATACCTCCATTAAATTCAGAATAAGAAAACATCCAACTCATATCTTTTACTTTTGAAGTATTCCATTTACTTATATCTTTATTAAATTTACTTCTATAAAACATATATTTCATATTGGTAACATTAGAAGTATCCCATTTACTTATATCTCCATTAAATTGAGATTGAGAAAACATACTACTCATATCTGTTACTGAACTTGTATCCCATTTACTTATATCTCTATTAAATTTACTTTTATAAAACATACTTCTCATATCTGTTACTGAACTTGTATCCCATCCACTTATATTTCCATTAAATTGACAATCAGAAAATATCCAACTCATATCTGTTACTCTAGAAGTATCCCATTTACTAATATCTCCATTAAATTTACTTTTATAAAACATTTTACTCATATTTGTGACTTTAGAAGTATTCCAATTAGAAATGTCTCCATTAAATTGAGAATTATGAAACATTCTTCTCATATTAGTAACATTAGATGTATTCCATTTACTAATATCTCCATTAAATTGATAACTATCAAACATATAACTCATATCGGTAACATTAGAAGTATCCCAATCACTTATATCTCCATATTTTTTCAAAGCTTTTATGTTATTATGATACCATAAATCAACAGCTTTTCTTAATTCATCACTATTTTTAGGTTGAAAGATCATTAATATATAATACTATGTTAATAATCATAATAATTATCAAAATTTATTCCATTAAATAAACTTTATTAAATTTAGAACAATAAAACATATCACTTATATCAGTAACATTAGAAATATTCTATTCATTAATATTACAATATTTAGTAAATGCATTTTCTTCATCATTACACAACAAATCAATAGCTTCTTTTAATTCATCTCTATCTTTAGGTTTAAAAACCATCAAATTATATAATACTATGTTAATAATCATAATAATTATCAAAATTTATTCCATTAAATAAACTTTATTATTTTTCCATTTTAATAATCTTCATATATGATCACATTAATGGTTATTATATTATTTGAATTTGAATAAAAAATTTAAAATAGAATTAAATAAGTTCAAATAATGGGTTCATACTTATAAAATTATCAATAAATATAATTATAATGAAACTTAGTGATAATTATCTTATTATAGAACAAATTGGTTCAGGATCTTTTGGAGATGTTTATAAAGGAAGAGATATTAAAAATAATAAAGACATTGCAATAAAAGTAGAGAATATAACAAAAACAAAAAGAATAAGACATGAATATAAAGTATATAAATATTTAAAAGAAAATGGTGTAATAGAAAAAGTGCCAAAAATAGTAGATTACATAACAACTCCTAAATATAATTTTATGTGCATGGAAATGTTAGGGAAAAGCATAGATGACATATTCAATGATCTAGACAGAAAGTTTAAAATAGAAACAGTTCTTAAACTAGGTATTGATATAGTTAATATTATTAAAGTAATTCATAAAGGTGGATTTATTCACAGAGATATAAAACCAAGTAATTTTATGGTAGGAAAAGAAGATAGCAATAAAGTGTATATTTTAGATTTTGGTTTAGCAAAAAAACTATATGACAATACAGGGAATCATATAAGATTTAGAGAGGGAAGATCAATGATAGGAACAGTCAGATATTGTTCTATTAATATGCATCTTGGTTTAGAACCATCTATGAGAGATGACTTAGAATCAGTTGGTTATATGTTAATATATTTAGCTCAAGGTAAACTACCATGGCAGGGACTAAAAAAAACTAAAGATCAATCACAAGTAGACTGTATAGGGGAAGTTAAAATGTGCACAAGTTTAGCAAAACTATGTGAAGGTTTACCTGATTGTTTCAAAGAATATATAATCTACACTCGAAAACTCAAATTTGATGAGCAACCAGATTATGAGTATTTAATAAAGTTATTTGACAAATATCTTAATTTAAAAGACAAAGAAAATAAATACGAATGGGTAGATTTAGAAGACAATGAACTTAAAACCACTAAAAATACTATTCTATGATATAGTTTAATATTTTCTTTATGTTAAATTCCAAAATTAAATAAAATATCTTCTATAATAAAAATAAAATACCTTATATGCTATAAACTTAAAAGTCATCATTGTCATCTAAGTTTTTAAGATAATCACCACTAGACTGATTAAGAACATGTGCATCTTGATATTCATTTGGTCTTCTTTCATGGAAATTTTTTTTACTATCCAATCCAATTGTTTTCATAAAAGTGAATGGGTTTTTTTTATTAAACAATTTATCGTATCCAAGATCGACTATTAATTGATCAGCTGTATATTTAATGTAGTCATTCATCATATCTGAACTCATGCCGATAAGTTTAACAGGTATAGCATCAATCATAAAAGTTTCGGATATTTCAACAGCTTCTCTGAAAATATTGTATACTTCTTTACTAGGAATTCTAAACTCAAGTTCTCTATACATAGCAACACCAAAAGCAGTGTGTCTACCTTCATCTCTAGCAATAAAATCGTTTGAAGATGTCAAACCATTCATAAAATCTTTTCCTTTAGCTTTTTGTTTTTTAAACCAAAAAATTGCGGCAAAGGCACCACTAAAAAATACACCTTCAACTATAGCAAAAGCTAAAACTCTGTAAGCAAATTTTTTAGGACTATCAATCCATTTGAAAGCCCAATCAGCCATAGCTTTAACAGATGCAACATTTTCAATAGCATTAAAAAGTAAATTTCTTTCTTTAGGATCAGAAATAATATTATCTAACATAAGAGAATAAACTTCACCATGTATATTTTCCATCATCATTTGAAACATATAACATATTTGAACTTCCATTGCAGTGATATCATTTAAGAATCTAGATGACAAATTAAAATTAACAATGCCATCACTTGCAGCAAAGAATGCTAACACATATTTAATAAAAGTTTTTTCATTATCTGATAAAGTTTCATAATCTTCACGATCTTTAGAAAAATCAATCTCCTCTGCTTTCCATAACATCGCTAACTGTTCTTTATACATATCCCAAAATTTTTTGTATTTAATTGGAAATACAGTAAACCTTCTTTCTTCTTCTCTTAATAAAGGTTCATTTGCATCACCTGATCTTTCCTTTTGTACTGTTCTTAATGTTTTAATAATTTCTTCGATTGCATCAGTTTCATCATCATACTTTTTAACTATATTTGTAACAGTAGAAGTTATACTATTCATATTTTCTACTATAAAAACTTTTTTAAGTCGTTCTTTATTATAGTCGACACCGTCTTCGAGTATAGTTTCATTTACGTCTAAATTATCTACCATATAAACTTTCTATAAATCTACTATAAACAAATAATATATAATCAAATTTTATTTAAAAAAATTGACCTTATTATTATCGATATATGAAGATTAAAAGTTCTAAGATGTTTTCTATGTCAGTTATTAAAAGGAGTGGAAGAAAAGAAAAAGTATCATTTGATAAGATTATTATGAGAATAGAACAACTATGTTGGGATTTGGATCCTAAATATATAGATCCAATAGATATTGCAAAAGAAACAATTAAAATGATGCATAACGATATCACTACAGAGGAAATCGACCAAGTATCCGCAGATGTGTGCGCAAATAGAATTATGGAACATCCTGATTTTAATAAGTTAGCTGCTCGAATAGCAGTAAGTAATTTACATAAAGCTACAACGGAATCTTTTTTTGATGTTACTGAGAAATTGTATTCAAATACAGATTCAAGAGGTGAGCTAAATCGTCTTGTAACACAAAACTATTATGAAGTAGTTTGTAATAATAAAGATGAAATACAAAAAAAACTAGACTTTGATAGAGATTATCTTTTATCTTTCTTCGGTATAAAAACTCTTGAGAGAGCTTACTTAATAAGAGTAAAAAATGGAGAAAATCATTCCATCTCTAAGCAAGAGAAAAAACTAAACTCTAAATACGGTAAAATAGTAGAAAGACCACAACACTTATGGATGAGGGTAGCAATAGGTATTCATGGCCAAGATCTAAAAAGAGCTTTTGAAACTTATGATTTGATCTCTCAAAAATATTTCACTCATGCCAGTCCAACTCTTTATAATGCTGGTTCACAAAGAGCACAACTCAGTAGTTGCTACCTTATGAATATGGATGATTCTATTGATGGTATTTTTAAAACAATATCAGACTGTGCCCAAATTAGTAAATGGGCTGGTGGTATAGGTATACATATTTCTTCTGTAAGATCAGCAGGTTCTGTTATTAGAGGAACGAACGGTGCGAGTGATGGTGTTATCCCTATGTGTAGAGTATTAAATAGTGTAGCACGTTATGTTAACCAGGGGGGTAGAAGAAAAGGTGCAATTGCAATATATTTTGAACCTTGGCATCCAGATGCATTAGAATTAATAGATCTCAGAAGACCAATTGGAGACGAAGAAATGAGAGCAAGAGATCTTTTTTTGGCATTATGGATACCTGATCTTTTTATGGAACGTGTAAAAGATGGTGGTAAATGGAGTTTTTTCTGTCCTGATGAATGTCCAGGATTAAAAGAAGCTTATGGAGAAGATTTTAATAAACTTTATCTAAAATACGAAGAAGAAGGTAGAGCAAGAAGTACAATTCCTGCAAGTCAAATATGGGAAAAAATCTTAGTAGCCCAAATAGAAACAGGGATGCCTTATATGTGCTTTAAAGATCATGCCAATAGAAAATCTAATCAAAAAAATCTAGGCACAATTCAAAGTAGTAATTTATGTGTAGATGGAGATACAGATATTTTAACAGATAAAGGTTTTATTAAAATTAAATTACTTAAAAATAATAAAACTAAAGTATGGAATGGTTTTGAATTTTCTGATGTTGAAATTAAACAAACAGGTGAAAATAAATTACTTGACCGTATTACTTTTAGTAATGGTAAAACTCTTGAATGTACTCCCCAACATAAGTTTTACATTCAACAAAATACCCAAAACCCAATAAGTTGTTCTGATTTAACAGTAGGTAACGAAATAATCAACTACACACTACCCATATTAGATGAAATTACAAACGAATGTGTTGATTATGTCCAAAAGAAAGATATTTCTATTACTAAAATCGAAAGAGGAATTAAAAAAGCGAACACCTATTGTTTTACAGAACCCTTAAGACATATGGGAGTATTTAACGGTATACTTACAGGGCAATGCTCGGAAATATATGAGTATTCTGATAGCAATGAAACAGCTGTATGTTTTACAGGAAATACAGAAATTCTAACAAAAAAAGGGTTAAGAAAAATAAAAGATTGTGATAATGAAGAAATATACTCTTACTTTGATAATGATCAGTCACTACAACAAAGCGAACACTATGAGAAAGCCAAATTAATAAGTAATGGTGTAAAAGAGGTATATGAGTTAATAATTGAAGGACAAAAACCGATTAAAGTAACAAAAGATCATCCATTTTTAGTAAGGACAGGAATAAACATGAATACAAATAAAAATACATATGTATGGAAAAAAGTTTCTGAACTTAGAACTGATGATAATATTGTAACACCACAACTATCATGTAATCCATATTTTAATATCAAAATAAAAGATAATATTGACAATGAATGGTTATCTGTAGGTTGGATAATAAGTGATAAATGGACAAGTGATAAAGGATGGGGTGATTGTTTTGAACCAGATGATAAAAAAGCTCAAAATGTTGTTATTAAACAAATAGACAAATGGCAAACAAGTATTAAATCAACTTCTTATAAAAAATCAAATAGTGTTATCAATCGGCGATTATCAAAACAATTATTTAAAGATTTTATGGCTGATAAATTTGGTTTTGAAAGAACAGCTACTCAAAAGAGGATTTATGATAAAATTAAATTTGCGAAACCTATACAAATCGCAAACTTCTTGTCAGGTTTATTCTCATCAGATGGAGAAGTTGCACTAAGTTGCAATAAACTATCAATATGTTTGAACTCATCAAGTGATGATTTATTATACGATGCACAATCCCTATTATTGAACTTTGGTATCAAATCAAAAGTACAATTTAGTGAAGTTAACACACAAAAAGATTGTGTTCAAGGGACTCTCGAAATATATGATATATATAATTGTGATAAATTTATGGAACATATCGGGTTTAATTTGTGCCCTCAAAAAGAAGAAAAATATAAAAACGCAAAGAAACTTCTTGAAACATTTAAAAATACTCCAATTAATTCTATGCTTACAGAAATAGCAAAAGTTAAATCTGTTAAGCAGATAGGAAAAGAACATGTATACGATCTATCTCTTCCAAAATCTCACAATTTTATTGTTAGTGGTTGTGTAGTCCATAATTGTAATTTGGCATCTATATCACTTCCTGCATATATAAAAGAGGGATCATCAGGTTTAGAATACGATTTCCAGAAACTTTATGAGGTAACAAGAGTAGTGACCCGAAATCTAAATAAAGTAATAGATGTAAATTATTATCCTACACCTGAAACAAAGAATTCGAACATGAGACATAGACCAATAGGTTTAGGTGTTCAAGGTCTAGCAGATGTATTTAATCAGTTTAAATTCTCTTTTGAATCACAAGAAGCAAGAGATCTCAATAAAAAAATATTTGAGACAATCTACTTTGGTTCTTTAACTGAATCGTGTGAAATGGCTAAGGAAGACGGTCATTACGAAACTTTCAAAGGAAGTCCATTTTCAGAAGGTAAACTTCAATGGCATCTATGGGGATTAAATAAGAAAGATCTTCTCATGAATTGGGATTGGGATTCTTTAATAGAAGATATTAAAAAACATGGAACTCGGAACTCACTTTTGACAGCTATTATGCCAACAGCATCAACAAGTCAAATCATGGGTAATAATGAGATGATTGAACCTTATACATCTAATATGTATGTAAGAAATACAATAGCAGGCGAATATTTAGTATTGAACGAACATTTAGTAAAAGATCTAATAAAATTAAATATGTGGAATGAAGATATTAGAAATGAAATATTATATGATAATGGATCAATACAAAAAATAAAAACTATTCCAGATGATATAAAAGCAGTATATAAGACCGCTTTTGAACTATCACAAAAAGATCTTCTAACATTAGAAATAGAAAGAGGACCATTCATTGATCAAGGCGCATCTCATAATAATTTTATGGGTCAACCAGATTTTAAAAGATTAACTTTAGCTCATTTCTATGCATGGAAAAATGGTCTTAAAACAGGTCAATACTATTTGAGATCTCAAACAGCTGTTAATGCTACTAAATTTGGATTGGATGCAACTACACGATTAGCTATTGAAAAGAAAAGAGGTGTTCAATATAATGAAAAAAAAATAACAAAACAAGCAAGTAATGATGATGATCCAAGAAACTTAAATGAAATAGAACAAAATATTAAACCAACTATTCAGAAAGTTAATAAATGGGCAAGACCTGATAATTTAACCGATTGTGAAATGTGTTCAGGTTAGTTAATAAGTTAGTTAATTTATTTATGTGATTTTTAATTTTCTAATCTATTTTATGAATAGTTCAGATAATTTAGATAATTTAGATAATTCAGATTTATTAAATATAATAGATACAAGTAATTTACAAGACAATGATAAAGTAAAAAAAATAGTTTCTCTTAAAACGAAAAAACTTGTAATGCCTTTAGTTAATGGAATATCCATATTTTCTTTATTAATAAGTAGAGGAAAACAAGATCTTATATATAAAATAGTAAAAGCTAAACCTTCTCTGATAAAATTAGGTGATATGTCAGGAAATACAGTATTACATCATTTAGGTTATTTTTCAGATATAGATAATTTTATTAAAATAGCTAAACTTGATCCTAAAAGTCTAAATACACAAAATAACACAGGAGAAACTCCTCTATTTTATCTTCTTCATTCTCCTAAAACAATCAGCCAAATAATAAATAATCTTGAAGTAGATCTTAATTTAGTTAGTGATTATGGTCATAATATTTTAACAAAAAGTTTATTTTTATCTAAGAAAGAAAACGACAAATACTACAAAACAGCAGAGTATTTAATTCATTCAGATAAAATAGATTTAGATTCACCTGAACAAGGTTCACCTATTATGTTAGCTACTGTAAAAGGTTATCTAGATATTTTAAAATTATTAGATAAAAAAGGAGCTAATTTCGATAAACTTAACTCAGACTATATATCTTCATTAAATATAGCTGTATCTATCAATAAAAAACCAATTGTAGAATTCATAATGAGTAAAACCAAAGATCTGAATAAAAATGGTCCTGAAGGAGATGATAATATTGTAGTTTCTGCTTTAAGACGAAGAGATTATAAAACAGTTGAAAAATTAGTAGAAGGAGGTTTAGATTTGAATAAAACTAATAGATATTTGGAATCGAATGCTCATATAATACTCAATTCAGATGTTTCTAAACATACAATAGAAAAAGTTTTAAAAAATGCTGATCTTAATATCAAGAATTTAGAAGGAATAACTCCTCTATATTTATTACTATCAAAACATAATTGGAAACTTTATAAAGATATTTTAAAACTTAAAAAATTAGATATTTTTACAGAAGACTCTAATAAAAAAACAGTCATATCTCTTGTAAAAGATAAAGATCTTAGTTTATTTACTGAAATAGTAGTAGAAAGTTATATTAATAATTCTCCCAGTAAAAAATTTAGAAATATTTGTAAAAAAGATAAAAGATGTAATTATGATATATTTAATAAAATTGTCCAAAATAAAAGATCATATCCTATGCCAACCGATCATTTTACTAAGAATAGAATTTCACACAGTAATCTAGATAGAAATGAAACTAATTCGCAAGATATTAATTTAATAGATAGTGACGAAGTTTATTATACTGTATTTAATTCTGATTCTTTACATAATATACTTTATTTAATTAGTTTATTAAAAAGATATGACAATTTTTTCCCTGTTTTTAAACATAAAATAGATTTTGAAATAAGCACTCAAAAATATAAATCTATAAATTTATATCATGGAGAAAACAATTTAATATATTATTTAGTAACCAATTATGAAAAACTGCTTTATAAATTATCACCATATTTAATAGTTTGGAAAGATATGGATAACTATTATATTGATCCAAATTTAAAACTATATGTAAAAAAACTATTGATGACTAATATTAGATTTATAGTATTAAAACTTACTTTAGTTGTTGGAAAAAGAAATACTCACGCAAATATTATAATTTATGATAAACAATTAAATACCGTTGAAAGATTTGATCCTTATGGAGATATCCCTTATTTAGATATTGATAGTTTAGATTCTATATTAAAAAATAAATTAAAAGAAGTATTTTCTGAATTAAAAAAAGATTTTACCTATTTGGCTCCTAAAGATTATGTAGGATTAACTTATCAAACTCTATCAGATGACTCAAATATAGAAGTAAAAAGGATGGGTGATCCAAATGGTTTTTGTTTAGCTTGGACTTTTTGGTATTTAGAAATGAGAATGAATAATCCTGATACACATCCTAAAATTTTAATAGAAAAAAGTGTCGAAAAAATAAATAAACATTCAAAATCAGAAGGGAAATATAAATTCATAGACTTTATTAGGAACTATGCAGATAAACTCAATAAAGATAAAAATAAATTACTTGATAGTATTGGTTTAGATAAAACTAAACATCATCGTAAAATTCATAAAGAAGAAGATGAAGATATAATATTAAAAAAAATAGGTTTAATATTTGACAAAATGACATCTGTATTTAATTAAATATTATCTAATATGTTCTAATTTTATGTTAATTTTAAAGTCTATCTTTTGGATCCAAATATTCCATACCAAGTTTATCGAATATATCTTTTTCAGATTTTACTTTGATAACTGTTTCTTGCTTTGTAACTTCACCTAATTTATTTTTTTTTTCGGTTATTTTATAAAGTCCATATTCGTTTAGTTTATAACCTAAACTAATTGCTACTTCTCTCATTTTCTTATTAAAATTTCCTGATCCTGTAAAATATAAAAGTGCAGGATAGTAAGATTCATAAGCAACATACCGAATGTCAATTCTTCTTATTGGATTTCTTTTAAATTTAGAAAAACCCATATATTTAGTAACATAGTTTTTATCTGTAAGATCATCTTTTAAAAATTTATTTTTCTTTAGATAATCAATAAATTCAACTAAATAATTGGTATTTTTTTCTTTATCTTTAAAAGTCTTTATTTTTGGATGCGTAATTAAAACATCTATGTCACCAGATGTCGGTTTTAATCTTCTAAAAGACCCACAAACTATTAAAAAAAGTTCCGGATCTATTTTTTTAATTTCTGATTTTAAAAATAACTCAATATCCACAATTTCTTGTCTTGGTATATTCTGTTTAAATTTATCAAAATATTTCAAACCTAATAGTATTTTATCATTTACTTCTATTTTTTTTGATTTTATTGCTTTCTTTAACTCTTCAATTGATTTTATATTTTTTTCTTTTACTAATTCAATTGCTTTCTTTCTTCCGATATTAATTACTTTTTCTAATTCTTCAATATATTCCATCTCTTTTTTATTTTGATTCTTTAATTTAATTTCAGTTAATTTGCCTTTTTTTAAAATTTCATCTATACGTTGTAATGAACCTTTTCCAACACCTTTTACTTCTTTTAAGTCTTCACCTTTTTTAATCTCTTTTGGATATTCTTTTATAATTTCTAAAACATTTTTAATTTGTCTGATTCTAAAACTGTTTGCAACTTGTTCTTTCTTATCTTTAGATAAATCAGCTTGGTATTTAGCTTGTTCTAATAGTTTTGTAAATTCTTCAATTATTTTTTGATTTTTATCCATATAAATCTATATTATATTGCAATTTTTAAATTATTAAAAGTTGAAATAATTCTAAGTTTTTTTGTTAATAAAGATGCCAAATGGTTATTATAATCAACACTATGGCGTAAATCGTTATGTGAGTGGTAAACAAATCACTAATGATGATAAAAAAACTAAAATGAAAGAAGCTGAATTGGATAGACGTAAATTTATAACTCTTGGTCTATCAGGTCTTATGAATATGGGTAATACCTGTTATTTTAATTCAGTTATTCAATTATTATCTAACTGTCCTCTTCTTTTTGCTAAATTTAAAGATCCAAGTATTATTGACAATATAGTGAGAAAAAATATTTATGATAATATCCAAAAAATTAAAGATGACAATATATTACTTGATGAAGATTCTAAACTTGAAATAGATAAAGAAAAATTCAAAAATGAAATTGAAGATACACTAACTTTTCAACTTCATAAAGTTGTGAAAACCATGTGGGAAAAGAATCATCTTGTTCGACCACGATCATTAAAAGAAACAATTGCTAAACATCCTACTCTAGCAGGTTATGGTCAACAAGATGCACAAGAAGCTCTTCAGTTTATTCTTGATCATATTCATGATGAAACATCTTATAATGTTAAGGATACTCAGTTTAAAGAAGAAATTGTAGCTAAAATTTTGCCAAATATTGAGAAAGTTAAAGAGTGTTCTAAAATTATAGATGAATCAAAAAATATAGATGATAAAAAACTTGCCTCGGATACTTTAATGAATATGTATAATTCAGATCCTGACACTTATTTGATGATGATGGCTGTTGTACAATGGAAATCTTTTTTAGCAAGAGAAGGTGAATCTGATTTTACTCATTTAATTTGGGGTTTAACTTGTACTAAGAGAACTTGTAAAAAATGTAAATTTATGTCACCGAAATTTGAAATGTTTAATATGATCCAATTGACTATCCCAAAAGATAATAAAAATCTTACTATTCAAAATTGTTTCAATCACCATTTTATTAAACAAGATATTGAATGTAAATGTTCAAGATGTGAATATAAAATGGCCGAAGAAGAATCTTTTATATATGTATATCCTTCTGTCTTTTTTATTCAATTAAAACGTTTTGAACACTATTATGACAAAAAACTTTTTCGCTTAGTTTCTAGCAAAGTAACAGATAGAATTGAGTTCCCTTTAAAAAATATGAGTTTTAAGGAAAAAGGTATAAGTACCGAAGGTAAAGAAGTTAATATATCTTATGATCTAAAAGGAGTAGTAGAACATAGAGGTAATATTGATGGTGGTCATTATGTATCTTATTGTGAAAATCCTGTATCAAGTACACAAGAATGGTTTGAATTTAATGATGATGATGTTCTTAGAATACCTAAAGATGAACTAGAAAAAGAATTAGTCACAAGCAATGCTTATCTTTTAATGTATCAAAAAAATGACAATATATTTGATGAGGATGATGAGGATGATGAGGAGGAGGTAGAAGAGAATAATGATGAATTTACTACACCAGTTCCTAAAGATTAAAAATTAATTTATTAGATTATTCATCTAAAATTTCTATTTTTGATGTATTTTTAATTTCGATTGTTCTTAATTCACATTTATTATTTTGAACAAGTTTTTTAATAACGACTAATATATACATTTTTTTTAATTTATGAATATAAATAGTATTATCTTTTAAACTATTAAAAAAATGAGTAATATCATAATTTAATGGTAATTTTAAAACAACAATCTTCGGGTTACTTATATAGTTTTTTGAATTGAATAAATCATATATCAAATCTTCTATAGATATTTCTCCTAAACACAGTCTAAGATTTTTGTATTTTTTATAATTTTTACCACCCCAAGGAGGATCAATAAAAATAATATCTTGTTTTTTAATTTTCATCATTTCTTTAGTGCAATCACCACAATGTACATCATAGTTTTTGACTTCATAAACATCTAAATTGTTTCTTAAATAATCACATCTCTTTTGATCAAATTCAATACCATTGCAAAATCCAAATGTTAAACAAAATGATATTGCATTACCACCTACACCTGCAGTAGCATCTGTTATATAAACATCTTCAACTTGGATTTTAATTTCTTTTAAATAAGATATTATAATTGAAGAAATTTTATTTGCAACATCTTTATGACTAATAAAAGATATTGATTCTTCATCAATCTTTAATCTTAAAAGTTTTTTTTTGTCCCTTAGATATGGAAATATTTTATAATAATTTTTATTAATATCCATTAAAGTTAGACTAATATACTTTAGGTATAATCTTTTAAATCTAAACCCGACTTAGTATTTTTTATATTAACATAGATAATGGTATAAATAATTTTAATTCGATTAAAAGTTATAAAATTGATTTGTTTTAATTTAAACTTTTATTATTAGTTAGTTTAATGGCTAATAGTCCTAAAATTAAAATAAATCGATTAGAGCCTATAAAATTTCAATGTCTTGATTGGAGATATTTTGAAGTTGAAGATGACGAGACAGACTCAGATACAAATGAACAGATAATAAAATATAGAATAGATATTTTTGGAAGAACAGAAGACAATGATACTATTCATGTAGAAGTTAATAATTTTAAACCTTTCTTCTTTTTAGAAATTCCAAGTTCATGGAAAAAGCTAACTATTACAAAGTTTATTAATAATATTCGAAAAAAAGTTTATAGAAAATATTCGAATGATTTAGTTAGTTACAAAAAAGTAAATAGATGTAAATTTACGGAATTTACAGCTTATACACAATACTCTTTTCTTGAATTAACTTTTAGAAATCTAAAAGGGTTTAGGGCTTATGAAAGATTATTTAAAAAACCTGTTGAATTTAGAGGTGTTACAAAAAAACCACGAAAATATAAATTATTTGAATCAAATATAGAACCTTATTTAAGATGCATGCATATTAGAGATCTAGACGCTTGTGGTTGGGTAAGAGTTGAAAATTATAAAAAAGATAAAAGTGGAACATCACGATGTAAAATCGATATTATAACAGATTGGGATAAATTAATATCTGTAAAAGACAGTCATATTATGCCATGGGAGATTGCTTCTTTTGATATAGAATGTACATCTATAGATGGCAATTTCCCAAATCCTGAAAGACCAGGAGATAAAATTATACAAATCGGTACTACTTTTAATAAATATGGCGAAGATGACTGTTTTTTCAAACATATTATAACTTTAAATACATGCAATGATTTTGAAGGTTCAACTGTTGAACATTATGATAATGAACGAGATGTATTAATAGCTTGGACTAAACTTATTCAAAGAACAGATCCAGATATTTTAACAGGATATAACATTTTTGGCTTTGATTGGAATTACATGTATAAAAGAGCTAAATTATTAGATATAGAACATAAATTTTGTGATTTAGGTAGATTAAAAAACACTAGATCTGCTTTTATAGAGAAAGATCTATCTTCATCTGCTTTAGGTGAAAACTATCTTAGATTCTATGATAATATAGGTAGAATCCCTTTGGATCTTATGAAAGTTGTTCAAAAAGATTATAATTTAGGTTCTTATAAACTTGATAGTGTTGCTGCACATTTTATTCGTGAAGATATTAAAGAAATTAAACTCAATAAAGAAAAGTCTAAAAATATATTAGAATCAGAAGAGATTGAAGATTATACTTCAGAAATTATAACTAAATCTACTTATGGTCTTAAAGAAGGACAATTTGTATCAATATATTTTAATGATGGACTGAGTGATAATAAATATAAGGATGGATCTAAATTTAGAGTACTCAAATTAGAAAAAACAAAGATAGTTGTTCAAGGTCTATTAGATGGTGAAGAAATGGACACTAATAAATTTAAAAGTTATTGGTGCCAGGCAAAAGATGATGTACCGCCTAATGAAATTTTTAGATTACAAGAAGGTGACGCAAAAGATAGAGCAATTATTGCAAAGTATTGTGTTATGGATTGTGTTTTAGTTAATAAATTGATTGCAAAATTACAAATTCTAACTAATAACATCGGTATGGCAAATGTTTGTAGTGTGCCATTATCTTACTTATTTTTAAGAGGACAAGGCGTTAAAATTTATTCTCTTGTATCTAAAGCATGCAGATTAAAGAATCATCTTATCCCAACTTTAATTAGAAAAAATAGATTTGATGAAGTAAAATTAAGACAAGCAGTAAGAGTATTAATTAAAACAGCTATATTGTATTTTCACACTGATGTAACTGAATTAAGATTTAGTGCAAATAAAAGAGAAAAAATGGTGAAAATGTGCAAATTACTTTTAGAGATATTCTTAGATAATGCATATATCTCAGATAAACTTAGAGCAAAACCTATTTTTAAAAACTCTAAATTTAAATCCAAACAAAATAAACCTTTATTAGATGAAGATATCGAAAAATCAGTAATGGAAATACTCAAATCCGATAAATTTTCAGATTCTATTTCAACTGATGTTAAGATAGATGCTGAAGATGAAAACTTCTTACTTATTAATAATACTATCATGAAAGTTCTAGAGGAATTAGACGAAGATGATGATGAGTTCGAACTTTATAGAGGAAAAAAAGAAGATAAAAAAAAAAAAAATAAAGTTGCTGATATTGAACAAGCATTAAAAGAATTAGGTATTATGGAAGACACCGGTTATGAGGGCGCAACTGTGTTTAAACCCAAAATTGGTGTACATTTTGAACCTATACCAGTTTTAGATTATGCTTCTCTATATCCACGATCTATGATTCATAGAAATATTTCTCATGAATGTCTTGTTCAAGATCCGCAATATTTGGGATTAGAAGGTTATATTTATAGACAAGTTGTTTTTAGAAATGGTAATGGTAGTGAAACAACTGCGATATATGCACAAAAAAAAGATATGAGTAAAGGTATTGTACCTGAAATTCTAGACTATCTTTTAGAAGCAAGATCAAGAACTAAAAAAGAAATGAAATCCGAAAAAGATCCTTTTAAAAAGGGTATTAAAAATGGTTTGCAACTTGCATACAAAGTTACTGCAAATTCTCTTTATGGTCAAACAGGCGCACCCACATCTCCAATTCATAAAAAAGAAATTGCAGCAAGTACAACTGCAACAGGAAGAGAAATGTTGACTTATGCAAAAGAATTTAATGAATCGGTATTTCCTCATATGATATCTTTAGTACAAAAAAAGAAATTCAAAACTTATAGAAAAGAAATGAATAAACTATTCGATGGTGGTTTATTAAGTTTTGAAATGAGTGAAGATTTTAAGAAATTACTAAAGAATGCACCTGATCTTGTATTAAAAGTTGAAGATCATCGTTTTGCTTCTGACAAAGATTTCCCTTATAAAACAAGAAATGAATTCATTGACTATTTTAAATCTCAAATACAAGAACTTTTAGGAGATTTTTCTGTAGATCCTAAAGTTATATATGGAGATTCAGTCGTTGAAAACTGCCCTATAACTATTAAAATAGGGAATGAAATTAAAATCATAAAAATTTCAGATCTTAATAAAGGAAATACGAATACTTGGTATGATTTTGGTTATGGGAAACAAGCATCAGATGTTAAAAACATTTATGCATGGACAAGCGATGGATGGACTAAAATTAAAAGAGTGATTAAACATTCTACAAAAAAAAATATATATCGTGTTTCAACATATGCAGGCTTTGTAGATGTCACTGAAGATCATTCTCTTTTAGATGAAAATAAAAATAAAATTAAACCAACTGAAGTCAAAGAAGGAATGAAGCTTTTATCAAGAGATATATGTTTAGATAAATATACAACCTTTAATCAACAACCTACAGGGAATAAATTAATAGATTTACAATTAGAAGAAATTAAATATTGTATTAATAATAAAGTTAGATCAGCAGATATGAATAAAATACAAATGATTAAAAATGTTAACAATTTATACTATGATTACAATCATTCAGAAATAATAGTTTATGATCTCGAAACAGATAATCACCAATTTCAAGCAGGAGTTGGTAATATAATTGTTAAAAACACTGATTCTGTATTTTTAAAGTTTAATATCAAAGATAAAGATGGAAATAAACAACAAGATCATGATTCTCTTAAAATAGCTATTAAATTAGGTATATTATGTGGTCTTTTTATTAATAAAGTTATGCCATATCCACACGATTTAGAATATGAAAAAACTTTTTGGCCATTTATTATTCTTACAAAAAAGAGATATGTTGGTAACTTATATGAAACAGATCCAAATAAATTTTATCAAAACTCTATGGGTATTGTACTAAAAAGAAGAGATAATGCACCTATTGTAAAAATAGTTTGTGGTGGTGTTGTAAGATCTATTTTAAAAGATAAAAGTGCAAGAAAAGCTGTAGAATTTACAAAAAAGTCTTTAGATAATATATTGTGCGAACAGTATCCAATGGATAAATTTATTATTACAAAAACATTAAAGAGTACTTATAAAGATAGAACTCGTGTTATGCATGCTGTTTTGGCTGATAGAATGGGAAAACGTGATCCTGGAAATAAACCACAATCTAATGACAGAATACCTTATGCATACATTAGAACAGATCATTTAAAAGGTAAAATTTTACAAGGTGATAAAATAGAACATCCTGATTATATTGATCAAGAAGGAATTGATTTAGATTTTCTTTTCTATATCACTAATCAAATTATGAAACCTACCGTCCAATTTTTAGCATTGTTAGTAAAAGATCCTGAAAAGATATTTAATAGATTTATTATAATGGAAGAGAATAGACGTAAAGGTAAAAAACCGGTAATGTCTTATTTTGATAAAGCATACAATGAATTTAATAATAAAAAAATTACTCTTGAAGATATAACTCAAGAAACAAAGATAGAAGGTAATAGTCTTGCGGTTACTCTTAAAAATAATCTCAAAAAAGTAGAAAGAGATAAAAAACAAAAAGAAAAAGATAAAAAAGATAAAAATAAAATAGATAAAAATAAAAAAACTAAATTAAAATCTAAATTAAAATCCAACAAAAGTAATAATAGAAAAATAAAGAATAAAAATTAATATAAAAATCTTTATATAATTGAAAATAATTGATATTTATTTATTTATTTATTTTAATTGCTTAATTAACTAAAATGAATACAAATACTATTTATGAACTATCAAAAACTCAATTTGAAGAAGTTGTAAAAAAATACGATTTTGATAATGAGTTTGTTGAAGTGTTATCAAAACCCAAACATCAAGTTGTCGTAAACTTTCCTGTGGGAATGTCAAATGGAACTCAAAGAATGTTTGAAGGTTATCGAGTACAACACAATAATATGTTAGGTCCTTATAAAGGAGGTCTTCGATTTTCGGAAGATGTTGATTCAGAGGAATGTAAAGCTTTGGCATTTTGGATGACAATGAAGTGTTCTTTAATGGGTCTTCCATTGGGTGGAGCTAAAGGAGGACTTAAAGTTGATCCTTATTCTTTGTCAGAAGAAGATTTAAAAAGAGTGTCTAAAGGATTTGCAAAAGCATTGCATAAATATATTGGTTCTCAACGAGATATTCCAGCTCCTGATATGGGTAGTAATTCACAAATTATGGATTGGATGACAATCGCAACTCAAGAGATGACAAAAAATCATGATAAAGCCACTTTTACAGGAAAAAGTTTAAAATATCAAGGTTCAGAAGGAAGAGATGAAGCAACCGGTCGTGGTATGGTTTTCACAATTAAAGCTATTTATGAAGAAGGATTAATGAATTTTAATGAAGAGTTTACTACTTTTGCTATTCAAGGATTTGGAAATGTTGGTAGAAACTGCGCAAGGATTTTAGTTAAAGAAGAAAAACTTAAAATGATTGCTGTAGCAGATCATACTGCATATATTAAAGCAAAATCTAATACAGTTCTTGATTATGATTCTCTTCAACAATGGGTTGAAAAAAATAGATTTTTAAAAGGATATTCTGAAGGAAGAGATGATTGTGAAGATATTACAAGAGATGAGTTTTTTAGTTCTGATGTAGATCTTTTTATTCCTGCTGCAAAAGAATTACAAATAACAGAGAAAGAAGCTAATTTGTTAAACTGTTTAGCTGTTCTTGAAGGAGCAAATGGTCCAACTACTGTAAACGGTGAGAAAATTCTACTTGAAAAAAATATTCAAGTTATTCCAGATATTCTTGCTAATTCAGGAGGTGTTATTGTCAGTTATTTTGAATGGTTGCAAAATACAAGACACGAAAAATGGTCTTATAAAGAAGTTAACGAAAAATTAAAAAATAAAATTAATGGAGTTGTAGAAGAACTTATGAATAATCCTGATAATGAAAAAGAAGAAATTTCAGCAAAAACTATTTCACTGAGACATTTATGTCTAAAAAAGGCTCTTAAGAACCTCGAATATGTATATAATTTACAAAAGAATAAATAAATATATTTTTAGTAATTTCTTGAGGGGCGAGCAAAAGAAAAATTATCAGTGTCGGTAGATGAGAATGGTCTAATATCTAATTCAGATGTGCCACTGTATGTTTTATAATTTACTGATTCTGAAGATGTTTTTTTAAAACCGTCATCAGGAATATCTTTTTCACTATCACTGTCACTATCACTATCATCATCATTATCATTGTCCATAAAATCACTTGGTTCTGTACTACTTGCACTTGTGGTATAAAAATCATCATTCTTTTTTGATTTATTATTTTTAGATTCTCTTTGTCTATCAGATGTTGCATTTGATGATGTATGAATAAAATCCGCGACTCTGTAACCTTCATCCATATCAGAATCATCCATATCTTCATTTTCGTCGTTATCATCGTTATCATCGTTATCATCGTTATCATCATTACTTAAACTATGTGAGCTTGAAGTGTCATCAGAATCCTTTCTTCCACCAACTAAAACTTCAGAAGTTACAATATCAATATCAGAACTGTCAGATCTATTAAAATCAGCACCACCAAATAAATCTAGTAGATTAGGATCTTTTTTCATATCATCCATATTTAAATCTTCCATATCTAAATTTTGAAGATCATCAGTTAAATCTAAAGATTCATACTTAAGTTCACTCTCTTTATCCATACCATCTAAAACATCATCAAGATCACCTCCATTTTGTATATTTGAAGGATTAAATTGGTAATCTTCAAATCTTTTTTTTGAAGAATCATCATTTTGGTTTGAAGGTTTATCCCAATTTAAAGTGTCAAGATCAGAGGTTTCTTCATCTTCTTCAATATAAAATAAATTTTTAACTTTTTGTTCCATTTCAGAATTAGAATAAGATACATTTTCATCATTTTCATTTTTAGAAAAACTAAGTCCCATCTTTATAGATAAAAGTGAGAAAAAAATTTATAAATTAAACTTTTTATACCTTTTAAATTATTTTCCATCATAACTTATATATGAAAACTTTTGAGTTTTTAGTTTTTTTAATATTCTTTATTGTTGTTACTGTTATAATCTTCATAAATAAATCTAATCTTGTATACATAAAATCAGACATTGATGGATCGGAATATATGGTTGATCCTGATTCAAGTGAAAAAAGTGCTAACTATTTGGCAAATATTCGAAAAAAATTAGAATTGTTCAGAGATTATATTAAAGAATCTGATTTCGAACCAGATAATATGAAATACGCTGTTAAACAACTAAAAGATAAATTTACAGATAGAACAATTATCGCAGAAACTCCTCATGATTCAAGTAATACAAGCTATACTATAAACAAAGGTGAAAAAATATCTTTTTGTTTAAGATCTAAAAAAACAGGTAATCTTCATGAGTTCAATAAACTTATGTATGTAGGTCTTCACGAAATTTCACATATAGCATGCGATGAAGAAGGACATACTGAAAAGTTTTGGTATATATTCGAAAATTTCGCGGAAAAAGCAATAGAATTTGGACTTTATAAAAAGATAGATTTTGATAATGATCCTCAAGAGTATTGTGGTATGACTATAACCAGTTCTGTAGTTTAAACTATTTTTATATTTAAAATATCTATCTAATTTATATATAATTAGATGGATGATCCAATTAAAATTATTTACAAATTTAAAAACGATAATAGACGTTACCAGTATCACATTTACATATTTATTGGAGAAGTTGACAAATCTATTATGACTATTTTAAACAAAATAAAAGATAATAATTTATATGATTCCCTTGTTGGTTTACAAGATAAAGATTACTCTAAATTAGAAAAAAAATATGGAGAATTTTGGTATAAAAAATTTTTTAATACTCATCATCTTAACTTAACTATAGAATCAATTAAAAAAACAGCTTCTTTGAAAAATGAATTGATTAAAAAAAAAAGTAAAGAATGGGTAAAAAAACATATAGAAGGTCATGAAATAGTAAAAAAAGATATTTTTTACAGTTATAATGCTCTCGTTAGAAATGAAAAAGAACGAAAAATGACTAAAAAAGCCAAATTAGAAATGATTAAAGATGAAGAAGTTATTGAGGTTGATTATGAAACAAAAAAGAGAGAAAATTTAAATCAAATGTATGAACAATATAATTTAGAAAGAAATACAATGAAAGGTGGTTCCGATGATAATAATGATGATGATGATGATGATGACGATGATGATTATGCTGATATGTATGGGCAAAGTATTGATAATGATGAATATTTAGAAGATGAAGAGATGGATATAAAAGAGATAGAAGATATTTATAAAAGTTTTGATGTTGAACCGGATGATGATATTCTTAAAACATCTAATTTGATTCAAAAAGCTTTAAAAACAGAAGATAATTTAATTAAAAAAACAGAAAAAAAACTTTTAGAATTTGACACATCATTAGATACTAATATTCATGAAGCACAACTTAAAAATATCTTCAAAAAACACTATGTCACAAATCAATACATTTTTAAAGATGACACTGTTAAAATGGCCAAGAACAAAATATGTTGTAGTATTAAAAATAGTCAAAAATTTGGTAATAATAGTTATCTCTCACCATCAAGATTATATATGTGGAGTGAATATTTTTGGGATGATAAACTTAACAAAGTTATGGTTGGACAAAAATGGATGAGAAAAAATGAGTTGCTCAACATTGATATTGAACCTAATAATAATTTACGTGTGTATGAAGAGTTGAGAAGTAATTTGAAACTTTTAAGAGATAATATTAAAAGATATGGAAGTAAAATTAAAAGAGAAGATGACGAATTTGCTATTTTATATGATTACGAAAACTATTTTTCTAATAATGATTTTTATATGGTTGATATTTATAATGAATTAGGATTAGGATATGAAGGTGATTTAGAAGATATCAAAAACTTAACAGATGTGTATCTTAAAATTTATTTTCCAAGAATTGCTTCAGAAGATTTCAAATATATTATTAACTATCTTAGAGGTGATAAAAAAGTAGAAGAAAGTAAATTAACATCCGCTTTTGAAACAATCAATAATGATCTTATTATGGAAAATGAAATTATGAAAGTTGTAGAAGATGTAAAATCAGGCCCTGATACTTATAAAAATATTTTTAAAGAGAACTATATTACACAATCTGTTATTCATGTAAATTTAAGATTTGATAAAAATAAAAAAATAGATTTATTTAGAATCTTTAATGAATTTGTAGTTGATAAAGAATATCCATTTGTACAATTTCAAACAATGGAAGGTAATATTATTTATAAATTTAAAGAGGATGAAATTAAATCTTATCATCAACAACATAAATCTGTAGATCTTCTTGCAAAATGGTTTGAAAATGAACCTTTTGGACTGAATTTTAAAGTTAAAATTTTAGATAAAGGTTATGATCGATTTATGGCTATTAATCTGAATGAAACAGGTAGAATTGAATACAAAACACAATGGAAAGAGGTTGACAAAGCAACTATTAAAGATATTCGAAAAACTTATGAATATGTCAAAAATTTAATTGATAAAATTAACAATGAAAAGAATAGAATATCTTTTGGTATTCCTCATGAAAAAGAGTTTAGATACGCTTTTATAAACACTATTCAAAGATTTGAACTTCCTGGAGACTATGTTATCAATCACAACGATCTTTCAGAATTTTCTAGATTCTTTTATCCTTATGTTTCACTTGTTATTGAACCAAGGAAACGTCAAAGTAAAAATGCAAAAGAAGATGATAAAGGTAAATATGGTACTTATTTAAGATATAAAAGAGTTTCTAAATACGAAAATCAAGCAAGAATTGAACAAAGAATATTATATTTTATGAGAAATTACGATTACACTGATCAAACATTAGCTCAAGAAATTAGCAAACAGTTTAATATAACAGAAACAAGAGCAAAAGAAGAGATTGATAAAGTTAAAAGTAAATACTCAAATATTAAAAAATCTCGAAAAATTCTTAAAAAACTTGAGAATATCCCTAAATATAAACCTCCAGGTATCGGAGTTGATATTCAAGGTAAATCTAGAGACATGTACAAAATTAGAATTGTCGGTGCAAGAGATAAAGAACAATTAGATCGAATTATTTCTTTCTTGGTTATATTACTTTATTTATATATAGAAACATATCTTTTAAAAAAACCAGAAAGACAAGAAATTAAAGAAAAACTTTCTAAACTTTCAAATATTGCCAGAAGAAGAAATAGAGTAGATGAAATTGTCGATTATGAAAAAGAAGTTAAAACTGTAAAACAAATGACTCAATTAGATAAAAATAGAATTGGATTTAAACCTGAAAAAGGGCAAAATCAATGGACAAGATCATGTCAAAATTCAGGTAAAGATAAAAAAAGAAGACCACAACAATTTACAGGAACAAATATAGAAGAGTTGCTTAAAAGAGGTTATAAAATGAATCCTAAAACAGGTATGTACGAAAGAAAAGTACAACTCAAAAAAGGATCTAAAAAGAAAGAGTATAATTTAAGAGCAGTCAAATTGCAAGATTTTGATGAAAAGGGAAATGCAACAGGTAATGAAATTTATTATGCTTGTAGTCCTGAAGAAAATGGCGATCATTTTTATGTTGGATTTTTAACTAGAAGTAATAATCCTTATGGACACTGTATGCCTTGCTGTTTTAAAAAAGACCCATTAACTTCTAAAAATAAAGAAAAAAGAGACTACTTTTTAGAATGTATTGGTGAAAAAAAAGAAGAAAAACCAACTAATAGTAAAAAAAAGAAAGAATCAAAGGTTTCAGGTGATAAGTTATATATTTTACAAGATACTAATAAAATTCAAGAAGGAAGATTCGGGTTTTTACCTAAATACCTTGATTTCTTCTTTAATTATGCATTAAATAAAACTAAGAAAATTAAACATCATTATTTGGTTACATCTAAAACAGGTTACTTTTTTAAATACGGTTCCAACCAAGATAATAACCCTTTCTTAAATGCTGTAAGTAGTTTATTAAATTTAAAATCTGACGAATTAATTGATAAACTTTGTAATGTCCTTGAAAAAGACAAACATAATAAAATATTTACAGCTATTAATAATGGAGACATAAGAACACAATTTGGATCCAAAGAAAACTTTATACAATTCTTAAAAGAAAAAGAAAATTTAGATTTCGACTTATTGAGTCATTTCTTAACTATACCAAATGTTGTTACTGATAAAGGTATGAATATTATTGGATTTGATAAAGTGTCTAAAATTATTAAACAAAATTTCGAAAAAGAAAGAGTTAAAGAAGATTTCTTGCCAATATGTTTAAATTATGAAGAAAATGATAGTATTTATGATCCTAATAGACAAACAGTCTTTTTTGTAAAAGAAAATAAAAATTTTTATCCTATTGTTATGGCCAAAAAAGATAAAGAATCACAAAAAAATATAGATGTTATTAAAATGTTTAAATATGAATCAAAAGATAATAATATTGTACACCATATATCTGATTATGTCGTCAAAAATTGCTTTGAAGGTTTTATTGAGGATATTGGTCATAGACATACATCCATTACAGCTAAAAATATGATTAAAATATTAAAAGATGTCAATGACGAATTTAAACCAAAATCACAAGTTATAGATACTAGAAATAAATGCAAATATATTTTAACCAATAATAATACACTTGTACCTGTAAAACCTTCTGGCTCTATTTATAATATGGATATAATAGAAGATGTTGAAAAAGTTATGTCAAATTTTAAAGATACTTATGATAAACTAAAAAATATATCTAAAATCATTAAAACTAAACCTGTAGGAATTCATTATGATAGTGTTAAAGGAGATAAAATAAATGTTGTATCTATAATGACTGAAACTTATGATATTGTCCCTATTATTCCTGAATTTATATCCAAATCTAAAATTAAATTCTTAGGACTTAAAACAGAAGATAAACCTCTTTATGATAAAATTGACAAAGAAATTAAAAAAGGAAGAAAAAATATTAAACTTGATAACAGAATTATTAAAGTTAACTATGATAAATACTATGAAGAAAGTTATCAACTATTTAGACTACATCTTTCTGAATTCCTTAATAAAGAAGACATGTCTCATATTAAAACTAAAATCGAAAAGTTAATTAATAATAAAAAACTTAATGCTAAAGAAAAAACCATGGAAGTTAAGAAAATAATTTTTAAAATCTCTGACAAAGAATTATCTGAACTATTTGAAAAAACTAGTGCTAAACTTATTAAAGATCAAAAAGGTGGTAAATACGATAGATATCTCCATCTTATAGATAAAAAACCTGGACTTACAGAATATGAAATTAGCAACAATCGAGATGTATGCACTGTACATGAATCAAAGGAAATGTGTAATAGTTCCCCACATTGTCATTGGAGTAAAAATACTTGTCTATTATCTTTAACAAAAGATATGTTAATAATTTTCGTCAATAAAGTTAGTGATGAATTAGCTCAAAACGATATGAAAGCTAAAGAAATTTTACAAGAAGATGAATATTTTGTGTCTGATATTGTGGACTATTCTCGATTTACAGAAAGAGAAGGACAAAAAATTATTAAGAGCACTAACACCTCTGTCAATCGAATATTGGAAGATGTTTTTGGCAAAGATAATGTTCCAAAAATTGGTAAACGAAAATTGATTAAAGGTGAAGTTGCCAACTTTGAACAAATGAATATAGATAACCCATTAAAAGACATGAAAGACTATTATATCCAAAATATTATCGAAAATAATTTAACTGTCTTTAGAGGTTATATTAATGGATTTTATTGGCAAAAACATAATTTCTATGATCCTGAATCTCGTAACCTCGGTTATTATTCAGATATTCAGACTGAATTAGTCAACTATTTTAGATCTTTAGTAATAGATTGGTTAATTGACAATCAAAATACTAAAGCCATGGATGAAATATATCCATATATAGAAAGTTCTAAACGTGACGATAAATTAGGCGATTTTATCAGCAAAATCAGTTCTGAAATTGCAACTTTAACAAATGGAGTTGTTGAACTTTTTGTATTAAGTAAAATCCAACCAAACATGGCTATATTTGTTTATGATGATGAAAGTAGATTAATGTATCTATTCCATGATGGCATTAAATTTAATTATAACACAAAAAATGACTTTAATTCAGATAAGTATAAACAGTATAAATCCATGTCTGCTAAAAGAAATTCTATTAATTTAAGATTTTCATTTATAACTGGAAGAAATTCTCCAGATGAAGTTGAAGTTATTTATTACAAATAGACAATTTAGAATTAATATATAGATCAATTTATAAATGGACGATTTAACTGAAATACTCCTTCGCAATCAACTTGATGAAATACCGTCCAATAGAAGGTTAAAATTTAGAGATATACAAAGACTTTCTAAATATCTTCCTTGTAATATTTTTGATACTGATGATTGTTGTTTATGGAAAGATAGTGATATTAGTAAATCACCTTATATAAATTTTTATTTTAATAAACAAAAAGTCTCTTTACAAAGGTTACTTTATGAAAACTTTGTAGGTAAACTTTCTAAACATGAATATCTTAAATTTAATTGTGAAAATAAAGGTACATGTTGCAATGTTAAACATTTTGAAAAAATTACTTTTAAAAAAGGTTCAACTGATAATAAAAATTTAAAAAAACCTAAAAAATCTAAAAAATTAAAAAAATCTAAAAAAGAGTTTAATATAGAGTTCGATTAATATTTTTTCTATTTTTTTAGTATAGATAAGATATGGACTACATTAATGATCTTCTTAAAAATCATCCTCTTGATACAGATACTGAATTTTCTATTGATAGATATCTTGAAAAAGCTATTGGTGAAACAGAATCTGAATTAGACGAAACATATAAAAATCAATTTGGTGGTGGTGATAATCGACCAAAAGGTGGATTCCCTCCTATATTAATATGTTCTGATATAGATTCTGATTCTGATGTTGCATTACTAAATAAAAATAAAGAAAAAGAAAAAACTAAAAGAGAGTTTGAATCTAATAAATCTACTATTAAAATAAAAGATATTCTTGAAAAGAGAAAAGAAACAAAACCATTTTTTTCATTAGATTAATAAATATTGTGATTATTCTTAAAATTAAAATATTAACTAAATTATGAATAAAAATGTTAATAAAAATAATAGAACTAATCGTACAGTTGTAAATGCTTTAGAATATTATGATAAAAATATGGAAAGAAATTTTAAGACTTTTAATAAGGCTAAATATTTATCTTTTCCTAAAGAAGATTCTGATATTAAAGGTGATATAGTAAGAACTAAAATTAATCTTTACAATAATGAAAAAAAAAAGATTTTTGACTCAAAGTTCGAAATTATTGGAATATATGAAAATCAAACTAAAACTTGGTCATGGGCTTGGTCTATTCCCAAATTACCGAAAAATAAAACATACACTTCAAGAAAGATTCTTAACTATGGATTAGATCTTGAATCAGATAATGTAGAAAGTTCATTTCTTAGAGCTGAACTTATAACTGGGAGATTTAGAATATCTAACCTCATTCAATTAGATTTGCATGTTTCTGTTGCATCTTACATATCAAAAATCCCTAACATTTATAAATATATTTTTAAACAAAAAACATCTGACTCTGATCTTATTGAAATTGACGATAGTTTAGATGATTCTAATTATTCTATTTACTATCTTTTTTTACTTGATTAAATTTTTTATTGTGGTAATTTATTTGGATCATCAAGTTCTAATGATTTGCCTTGAATTGATCTTTCCAATGCTGAATAGTTTTCAGGTTTAGATGATTTAATAGTTTTAAAAAACTTGTCCCAATCTTCTTTATTATCTTCTAAAAACTGTTTAAACTTCTCTTTCGCTTCTTTTATCACGGTGTATCTATTGAAAACTCTTATTTTTTCATTTAAAGTTTTTACACCTTGGTCTATTACTCTATCATCATATGGCACCCAACATAGTTTATCTAATTTTTTAAAATCAGAATTTGTAAAACTTGTATAGCCTGATTTGAATCTATTGACTATAAAAACATCTCCTAGTATAAATTTATTCCCTGCCAGTCTTGTAACTTTTTTATTTATGGGTTCCCCGTCAAAATTTATTGTAACCCAACATATTAAATTAAATCCAAAGCAGTTAATATCTATTGGAGAGTAAACTGTAGAAGACATTATTTCACTAAAATCTGTCTCTGAAACATAACCATCTTGAGTAATTTTTAACAAAGTTGGATGTGTATGTGAAAATAAAATTTCTTTTAAATCTTCAGGTGTTAATTCAGCTTCTTCACAAGTTCTATCTTTTTTTACTCTCATTTTTATAACAACACAATCACCATGTACTTGATCAGTCATCATCATTGATCCTAACTGATTGAAACTTTCTAATGATCCTGTTTTATCTCTCATTGGAGTGTGAACAATTTGATATATATAATTTGAATTCTCATGACATATCTCTGTGTCAGGAAATGAAGTTTGATCTAAATTAAGTATTTTAGTCAAAGCTTTCATTAAATCATTAGTTTCAAAAAATTCTGTGTGCTTATTTAATGATTCTTCTAATGTTTTCTTATCTGTATTAATAAGATTTTCATCATAGTTTTTTCTAATTAATGCAATTTTAAATGAAGACATAGTTTAATAATCTCTATTTGTGTTTAAAAATTATTCTTTAACGCATTATATTTTATTAAACTTACATCCTCTTTTTTTAAAAACTTTTTCAAATTACTTACTTTATATATGTCAAGTATTTTAGCATCTTTGTCTAAAGTGTATTTATAACTATTTTTAATTGGATTGTCTACTTTTACTCTATATATATAACAAGATTTATCTAAACATTCAAATCCATCTTCTTCTACTTCTTCTACAAATGGAATGATTTCTTTATCTTCTTCTAAAACCCCTTTTTTTATTTTATTACTATCAATTAATGACATTCCTGCTAACCATTTTTCCTCAAAACCATAGATAGGGATATTTTTAATTAAACCTTTCAAATCAAGTCTCTCAACATTGTCTTTTATTTTTTGTACAGGTATTTTAGTATCATATCTATTAATTGATCCAACATATAAAGTTTTTGTTTGTTTATCTAAAATATTTAATAAATAATCTATATCTACTTTTTTGAAATTATAATTTTTTTTTAATTTATGTATAGTAATTCTTTTATTATTTCGAACTCTTTTAAAATCTATTTTTTTTAAATCATATTTTCCTTTTATTATTTTTTTTTTGAAAGTTTCTAATCTTGAACATATTAGTTGCTCTTCATAACGACAGTCAATATATTCGACATAATAACAATTATCTGATATAAATCTCCCATCTAAATTATCTCCAAATACTATTAAATTTTCTATTTCATATTGAGGTATATTAGTGGCATCTAATTCTAAATCTACTAATTTATAATTTATTAAATTTTTGCATAACTTCATTTTATCTTTTGAACTCAATCCATAAATTATACTGTGAACTTCCATGTTATCAATGTATATATGATAGTTGAGATCTATATCTTAAAAATTAAGCTTAATAATCTATTATTGAAATATTTTATTATTTCATAGATATGTCTATTGGGCAAACATAGACCACAGGATTTAATCTATACTTTTTATTATCTTTATCAAAAAAAACTTTTCTTCTTACATCTGATGATGAAGGAGCATGCCATTCTATCGTATTATATTTAATTAGATAAGAGATAAAACCACCGAATATAAAAAATAAAAAAGCTATAAAAAAAGCAGTTATATTAAGATTCATAAAATTATTTAGATAATATTTATAAAGTCCATCAGTAAAAAATAATATATCAGTTCTATATATGGATAGATTCAACATAACAGAAAGAGTTGATACAGGGTCAACTATGTTTATAATGGGAATGATTCTTGTAATAAGTGCACTTTTAGCACTCTCTTTTTATTTTGGGAAAAATGATCATAAAAGACTTGTCGTAAACAAAATAATAAAAAATCCAATTTCGAATTCTGAAAGAAATAAAGAAATTAATGAGATTAAAGAAGTACATACAGTGATAAAACCAGCTCTTCCACCTATTGATCCAGTTCGACAATATGATTACAGGAAATCTTTTGATCCATTGGAAGAACCAACTAAAAGAATACCTCGTCATTGGATCCCTCCTGCAGGATTTAGACAATATATAGATATACCAACAAGAGGACACACAGACACATATAGTCAACTTGGTTATCTTAAAAACGATGATTCAATAGATAATAAATTAATTAGACTATTCGGTAGAGAAGAATATCCAGGATCACATAAATGGGAATACTATACTTCTTTAAATGCAGGAAATGACTCCATAAAAATACCAATTGAAGTTAACAAAAATGAACTTTATGATGGCGATACTATTACAGTTGATGGACAAGAATATTCTGTTAATATCTATAAAAACGAAAAATTAAGATATCATCCTTATATTATTTAATGTGTATTAATTAATTTTTAAGAGTTTATTTTATTAATTTAATCTCAAAATAGATTATATATATGACTTCTATAGGTGACCTTCAACAGATGCATGGTAATATGATGGATCCAAGATATGAAGAGATGTTACAACAAGCTTATTTGCAACAACAGCAACAACCACAACAATATCAACAAGATTATCAAGATAACCAATATTCACAAGAAGAGTTAGATAATATACTTAGAGACATTAATCAAGAAGAAAAGCCTAAAAAGAAAAAAAAAACAAAAAAATCAAATTCAACAAAATATGATTCAAATGATACAAATAAAGATAAAATAATAGATTTACTAAAAGATATAGGATTAATAGTTATTGTTTATGTTTTATTGTCAATGACACCAATTAAAAAAATATTTAGCAACTATATCCCACAACTTAATAAAGGACCAAATGGTAAAGTGCCAATTACTGGACTTCTTATATATGGCACATTATTGGGAGTTATTGTAACTATTGTTAAAAAATATTTACTAAAAAAATAAATTAATTAATAATACAAATAAACTAAGATATATGCGATACTACAAAATCTATTAAACTTTTAAATTGTGTTTTATCTTCATTTGTCATTTTCTTCAAAGGGTCAAATGATAATTCAACAAAATATGAGCATTCTGCATCGGTATGAGATTGAGTTATTAAGATTAGTCTTCCGATTCCTGCATTAAATATCATTTTGTTCTGTTTACGGATATCATCATAATACTCTAATTTGGGAAATTCTTCATTTGTAATCTTAATATACTCACTCCTTACAACTATAAAAGTTTTTAAATTTAATGTTTCTGTCGTGTCAAGTTTAAAAATATGAACATTCTTTTTATTAATTGTTTTATATACTTTTTCATTTTTACAATAGTAAATTTCAGATGTTTTATCGTATTTACCAAACTTTTCTAAACATTTTGGTATAAAATTATCAAAACTATCTTTTGTTAAATTTAGATTACCTGAATTTTCAGAAAAATACTCTACAGGAAAATAAACATTTATTTCAGCTGAAACTGAAGGTTTTGTTAGTAGACTTTCTAATGGATCCATTATATTATTTATACTTCTTGTTTTTAATTCAATTATTTATAAAAATTTGATTTAATCCAACTTTTAAAAGTAATCAATATGTCTGTTGACGTCCAATCAGGAATTGAAATATTGAAACCTTTCGGTAATGTATATATTTCAAATTTACTTCCAAATACATATTTTATAAATAAAGATCAAAGAGAAAAAGATAATTTTGTAAAAATTAGTCAAATAATAGACCAAGTTTATAATCGTGTTAAACCTAATCTATCTAAACCTACTTTAGATAGAATACTATACACTTTGGTAAGTAATAATAAAAAAGAACTCAATCAAGTAATCAAAGATTCCGTAGAAAAAGCAACAAATAGAATTAGTGATGGTATTCAACAACTTATTATTGAAGAAAAATTTACAATAGACAATTTTATAGAATGTTTCGAAAATTATTATATACAGAGTAACTTTCTTTACGATCTTTTTAAATATTACACTACTAAAATTATGGTAAATAATAAGTCATATTTTCGAATAATTTGCGAATATATGTTTTACTATTCTGTCATAAATAAAACTTATAATATGAAAGATGGGTCAAATAAATTTTTATATGAGGTTCTTACTGATTATGTTAAAAAAACAGTAACTATTCCTGAAAAACTTAATATTATACATTCTTATTTTAAAGATATGAGTGATAAACTTGGCCAAGAAGCATTAACACTTTTTAATATAGATGTCGACTCTAATTTTCTTACAAGTCTTGGTGATGATAACGATTTTGTTAAACAATTGTCTTTAACTATTAATAACAGTATGATTAATATTTTTAAACTATGTACAGATAGAGAAAAAAATAAACAACTTATTAAAGAAGAAACATCTAAGTTACAAAATATATCTTCTATTGTTAAGAACTTCTCAAATAAAAATGTCTTTTATAATTACTACTCTTTATTACTTCGACGTCGCATTTTATCTGTATCAACTGATTACAAAAATGAAAGCAAAGTTTTTGATATTATTAAACAAAATAATGATGGCGTTGCATCGATAAAAGATATTGCTCTTCTAGTTTCTGAACTTGCTGAACAAGACACTGACAATGATCTATTTAAAATGATGATTGCAGAAAACGCGACAGGAATGTATTCTGATAAAGATATTCAAACTATCAACACTTTGCGTAATAATGGTAAAATTAAAATCATGGTTGGTAGAGATGCTTTATGGGAAAATATACCCGATTCAGATGAAGACTTCAGGTTAGGAATTTTTGATATCCCTAAATGTATGTTTGAATCTCTTTATCTTTGCAATAAATATAAAACAAGAGATATTAAATGGAACTATAATAATAGTCTAGTAGTTGTTAATTACAATATTGAAGACTCGAACAAAATGATTAATAATTATAAAATCCAGATGACAATACCACAATATTTAGTTTTACAACTATTTAAATCAAAAGATATGTGGACTGCTACAGATATTGCAGAAGAGTTACATATGGACATTAAAAAAGTGGGGGCTATTCTTAATAGTTTCATTCATATTAACTTAATTTGCATCGATAAAGACACTGTTGAAGAAAATCCTGAATACTGGTTATATGGTGAGTTTTCTTCTCCAAACAAAAAAATATCTATTGTAAATACAACACAAGTGAAAAAACAAGAGTCTTCAAATAAAATAGATAAAATGGTTATTCTAGAAAAAATTATTACTATAATTGATGATTCACGAATTGACAAAGATTCACTTCTCTTAAATATTTTTGAAGAATTTAAGAACAAAGTCTCAAAAATAGATATTCAAGAAAGTATTGATTTTGCCCTTAAAGAAGAGTTTATAAAAGAGGTAATTCTTGGAAATAATACATTTTATGAAGTTGCAGATGATGATGATTCTGACGAAGATTAAGTTAAAAATTGATAATTTAGTAGTTTTTTTATTAATTAAGTATGAGTTGCACAGACCCTCTCAATATATTTGATACAGGAAATCATCTTAAAACTATTTTTGATAGAAATGACAATTTAAGTGTTGGATTTAAAAATCCACTTTTTGTCTCAATTGAACCTAAACATCATAATTTAGACAGATTTAATAGAACATTATTTTTAGTGCTTGAAGGAAATGAATCAGATTTTCTTGAAAAAGAATTTTGTACAGAAGAAGAATATATTAAATCTTTTGATAATTACTCTCTTCAAGTTGTATCAAAATCTGCTCTTAATAATAAAAATCATTATGATAACTCTATTGAACTAACAAAAGATGTGTTAGAGAATTTTAACAAAAATAATATTAAACTTAATGATAATGAACTAGTTGTTGTGTTGCCTGATATACACAAAAAAATAGTTTCTAAATATCTTAATCTTTATAGTTCAAATACATCTCTTCATGACATTTTTGAAGTTCTTACTTTATATGATTTTTTCAGTTGTGAATCTAACAAAGATCTTGAAAATTCCCTTTTACGTTTACTATCAGATGTTGATGAGGTGTCTTTTTGGAAAAAAACTAACTTTTTCGATCTTAATCATGAGTTTGAAAATTCTCAGTTTTTAGGATTAAATTCTATTAATATTATAAATGAATCTAATTCTAATAAAAGAAAACTTAAAAATATACTAAACAGATCTACTCCTATGAAAGTAGATTTTTTACCTGAGATTAATTATCCAAATATTCAAAAGGACACTGTAGCTTCCTGGTTTAATTCCTTATCTGATAAAAAAATTAAAATTAGCCTATTATCTAATATTATTATGAGTAGAGATTATTGTCATCTTATTTTAACTAATAAAGATTTATTAAAAAATATAAGTGAAATAGTTTTTGATGTCATGCCCTTTATGAAAAATGTTTTTTCTTATGGTATGCTGTCTTTCTATCTTGAGGAATTAGAAAAAAATAGTTCAGTTAGTGATCAAGATAGGTTTATATTTGATGTAGATACCGCTTCGGAACTTCCTTATTTTCCTTGTTTACCAAATAAGGACAATATTAAAACTTCTCCTTATTTTCCACTTTTAGTGGACGATTCAAGACTAAACCTATTACCACCTCCAGGTAATAATAAACTATCTATGAATGGTATTAATAATTTGGAGAAGTTTAATTACTTGTTTAATATTTGGACAACTTGTAATCCAAAAAAGAATATTCTTGATGGAATTTCTTGGGATAAAACTGCTCTTGTTGGTGATGTTATTCCTGCTTGTGCCAAAATCGAACATTCTATTGAATATATTTTAGACAAAGGTAATCCACAAGAATCTCAATTACCTGAACATCTTCAAATGGCTCGATTTTATAATGAATACTATTATGACTCAGAAATTAAACTTGTTACACAAACAGATACACTCGAAGATTTTATTATTAAATCTGCAGAACTTATTAAAAAAATAAATAGTAATATTTCAAAATATCTTGGCGAAGAAATTGCTTCTAAAATAGAAGTTGAATCTGAAAAAAATCTTACTATATATTTAACAGAAGATGTTGCCGAACATATTATTAAAAACAAAAAGATAAAGTATAAAGATATAGAACATGCCATTGAAACTAATACTTTCAAATCTGACCTCTTTTACAGATATATGATGTGGAAAGCAATTAGAGATGAGAATGTGTCCGAAAAATTAGAACAATACAAGGAAGACATTGATTATGATTTTATGTTTGAACTTGTATCTATTCAAGATATAGATTTTGTCATTGTTGAAGATTTACCGAAAATTAATGACATGAATGGTACATTTTATAGCTTCAAATATATTAATTTTGTTAATATAGACACCACTGAAAATCCAAATGTTATGATTCATGAACACACTGATGTTGTTATTAAAGATTCAAGCAAAGGTGATATTATTAAAAATATTCGTATCTCTTCAATTGGCAATCAATCATTTATATCTTATGCATCGGCTCAACCCCATGGAGTTACTAGAGGGTATTATAATGGTGAAAATCTATATCTTTTGCCTTCATGTGTATGTTCCTTAATGACTAATGTTTCCCCCGATATACGTGGACATAAAGACTCATATGATAATGTAATAAATGAAATATATAAATTACATGTTAAAGGTTTTGGTTGTTGTTTAAACCATACACAAAAAGAGGAATTTTTATCTGTGTATGGAGACGGTTCTAGATTCTCTTTTGATCTCCCATCTGCGAATATGTTTAAGAGTTCTAAAGCATTAACCAATAAGAATATCGATTATAATAATATTGGACAAGACAAATGTGTAATGACCACAAATAATTTAATTGAAGAGTATATTAGCAGATGTATTAGCTATTATAAATTACCCATTGAATTTCTTAAACTTAATGTTGTTCAGAAAGATGGTAAAGTTAGAGCTTTTAAACCATGGCATCTTGAGTCTATTGTTGATTCTCTTTAGTTAAATTTATTTATTAAATAAAAAGTTTAATTTTATAATTATTTTAAATATTTACTTTTTAAAAGTAAAACCACACACAAGACAATTCACAAAAGTTGTCATAGGTTCATCTGCTGAACGAGTTTGCATTTGTGTAACTTTACATTTTCTTTCACCACATTTATAACATTTATAAAGATCTGTTGAAGCTAAATTTTCTGCTTTATTCTTTTGATACTCTCTTTTTTGAATTATTTTCTCCCAAGTTTTTGGAAAAAGTTCAGATGGTGTCATAAACCCTATTTTACTTGCTTCTACTTTTTCTGTTTTTATAGCTTCTAATAGATAATTATTTTTGATTGATGATTTCGGATTTAAATTATTAATAATGTCTTGCAATTTGTCTTCATACACTGCACATATAAGATCCTCTGCTAAAGAATTATTCCTCGAGTATATAAGTGAATATTCAAATATACTTTCTTCTATTTTTAAAGACTTATTATGATCTTGTATAAAGTTATTTAATTTTAGTATAGAAACACCTCTTGAAACCTCTTTATCTAGTCTCTTTGCTTGTTCACTCTTTATTTGATAACTATATTTAGATTTAAAATCTGTATCTTCAATATCTTCCATATAACTCTCTATTAGATTATCATATCCTGAAACTGACCTATTCTCCATATATTACTAAAATATTAGTATAAAATATTCAAAGTTTATATCGTTACTATAATATATATGCAAGTCTATAACGATAAAGATCTTATCGCATTTAATGAATCGGTTCAAGATATTCTAGAAAAGGTAAATATTATAAATATAGAAAATACTGAGCCTTTAAAACCTGAAAGAGATCGAGCTATGAGAATTATTAATAATTTTATCAAAGAAAATAATCGAAAAGTTTATGGAGGGTATGCTCTAAATTTACTTTTAAAAGATAAAAACCCTGCTGATGCCATTTATAATGATTTTGAATTTGCAGATATCGATTTCTATTCTCCTGAACCAATTCAAGATTTAATTAAAATCACTAATCTTTTACATGATGCGGGTTTTAAAGAACCTCGTGGTAAAGAAGCACAACATAAAGATACTTACTCAGTTTTTGCAAATGATTTCTTATATTGTGATATAACTTATGTTCCAAAGAATGTTTATAATAGAATGCCTTTTGTTGAATTAGAGGGGTTCAAAGTTATACACCCCCATTTTATGATGATAGATTTTTTTAGAATGTTTACAGATCCTTTAGTTAGTTATTGGAGATTAGAAAAAACCATGCCTAGATTTTATAAACTTCAAAAACACTATCCTCTACTTAAAATTAAAAATAATATTGATATGAAACCTTTATCTCAAAAACTTTACGATGATATACTTAATATAATTAAAAATAGAGAAGATTTAATTGTTGTTGGAGGTTTTGCTTATAATCAATTTTTAAAAAAATCAGAAAATAATAACATTCGACCTTTAAATAATCCACCTTTTGAACTTATTTTAGTTGATTATGAAAAACAAGGAGAACAAATTAAAGAACAACTTAAAAAATTAGATCAAAATCTGAAATTTGTTGAACATTATCCTTATTTTCAATTTACTCCTCATTCTTGCAATGTTTATGATAATCAAAATAATCTTATACTCAGGATGCAAGGAACTAATAAAAAATGTTATCCTTACTCTAAAATAAATCTTAATAAGAATGACTATGTTATTATTGGAAGTTTTGATTTAACACTACTTTATTGCATGATTTATGCAATCATACATCGAACTAATAAAGAGAATAAAGAGATGAATAATTATCAAAAAATGATATCGGATTTAATTGATATGAGAGATAATTTTTTCAATAAAAACTCAAATAAAACTTTAGTTAGCAATACTATTTTTAAGAGTTTCCAAGTTGATTGCATCGGTAATTCTGTTCATCCAAGAGTAGAGTATTTTGAAATGATTAAAGAAAAAAAAATGAAAAAACAAGGACCGTACATTTTTAAATACGAGCCTTTTGTATCAAGAAAAGAACCAGAGTCTCAATATATTTTTAATAATACTTCAGGTAATCCAATAAATAATATTAAAAATCTTAAACTTGTTAACCCAATTGATCAATCTAATTTATAAAATTTATAAAAAAGTTGATAAAATTACTATTATTAATATAATATATTATGACCGAATTCAATGCTTCAGTAAATAGTCTATTTAATTCAACTTCAAACCCATTAGATAACACTTTTGTTACTCATGGGCAAAGATATCGAGAATGTTGCCAAAATAAAATGACTTCTGAAAAAAGAGCTGATAAAAATATGTTGTCTAAATTCCTTTATGAAAGTTATACTCATAATAAAAGTAGTGTGTTTAATATGATGAAAAATCTCGGAAAAGATAATACACCTCTTTATCAAGAACATAATGGCAAGGCAATTGTTTTAGGTAAAACTTTAGAACAAAAACCGTCATACAATACTTGTAGATTTGTAAATGATTTTTTCAGCAAACAGCTCCATTTTGAAGTTTCTGCCTATTGTGACGAAATTAAACCTGACGGGCGTAAAATATATATGCATGATCCAACCGATTCGACATGGAACAAACACCAATCTAATGGTGGTTTCATTCAGGCTCTTGAAGAATGAGCTAAATTACCCATTTTTTTAGTATAAAATTGATTTAAAAAAATTAATTTATTAAAATATATATGTCTAATAATATTAATTCAGATGAAATAGATGAAACAATTGTAAATCATATTTTAAACCCAAAAAATAGATTCATAACAAAAGAATATATTAATGACACTCTTAAAAAATATAAAATAAAGCATAAAGTCCGAAAATTGGATAATTTTATTAAATCTACAATACATCTATCTTATATGATAGTTGACATTGAAGCCCCAATGAAGAAAAGATATTCTTTATTAAAAGATAAAGAAATTTTACCTTTGAATGACAAAGAAATTAAAACTGCAATACCTTTGCAAAATAGATCTTATGAGAGAATAGAATTTTTAGGAGATTCTATTATCAGAGCTGTTCTTTCAGAATATTTTTATCAACGATATACTGTTGAAGATGAAGGTTTTTTAACTAAACTCCGTACCAAAGTTGAAAAGGGTGAATCTCTTGCTAGATTATGCAAAGTTATTGGATTACATGAGTATATTATAATTTCTAAATATATTGAAGAGAAAGGTGGTAGGGAACAAAATTCTAAAATTCAAGAAGATGTCTTTGAAGGTTTTATAGGTGCCTTACATCTTGATGGTGGATATCAATTATGCAAAGATTTTATAATTAATCTTATTGAACAAGAAGTTGACCTTTCTGATCTTCTTTATAATGAAGATAACTATAAAGATATGTTATTACAATTGTTTCATAAGAAAAAATGGGGCGATCCAAAATATGAACTCATATCTGAATCAGGTAATGGTACTGATGTTAAACGTGAATTTACTATGTCAGTAGCTACTGAAGATGGCAAAGTTATGGGAGTTGGTACAGGAACTTCTAAAAAGAAAGGTGAACAGGAAGCTGCTAAAAAAGCTCTCGAAAAAATGGATTTCTTTGACGAGTCTGATTCTGAATTAGATTGTGAGGAACTTTACGAGTATAATTCTGAAGATTTAGATGATCTCGAATATTTAGATACTGAATCCGAATAATTTATTTATAAAAATTTTATCATCTTCTATAATTCATAGATAATTTAAGTTAATTAAAATATTAATATCGATACACTATATATATATGAGTTCTACTAAAAAGGATAATAGTATTGATGGTCTTGAAAGGTCTACGGCAATTAAATCAAGATATATTGATGTTAAAATTAACGGTAGACTTTTTCCCACTTGGGTTCTTGCTAATTTTAGAAAATATAAACTTGCTGAAATTGTTCGAGAAGAAGGCAAAGATCCGTGTAATATAAAAACAAAAAGAGAATTAAGAGTTTACCAAAATTTCTTATCAAGTTATCTTGATTTTAAATCACCGTATAGAAACATACTTATTTATCATGGTCTTGGTTCAGGTAAAACTGCATCAGCTATTAATATATATAATGCACTGTATGCCTATACACCAGGATGGAATGTTTTTCTTATGATTAAAGCTTCTCTTAGAAATAATCCTTGGATGAAAGATTTAGAAGATTGGTTAAAATCTAATGAAAAAGATTTTAGAATGGCAAATATACATTTTGTTCATTATGATGCTCCCAATGCTGACAAACAATATTCTGATGCAGTCAAAAAAGTCGACTCCTCTAAAAAATCATTATATATAATTGATGAAGTACATAATTTTATTAGAAATGTATACTCAAATATCTCTTCAACACAAGGTAAAAGAGCACAATCTATTTATGAAGCTATTATTCAAGATAAAAGAGAAAACTCTGATACACGAGTTGTTGCTTTGTCTGGTACTCCTGCAATTAATACACCTTACGAATTAGCTTTATTATTTAACTTGTTAAGACCAGGAACCTTCCCTAAATCAGAAAATGAATTCAATCATTTATATGTCTCATCATCAGGTTATCCAACTATTAATGAAGCAAACAAAAATATGTTTCAAAGAAGAATTACAGGCCTAGTCTCTTTCTATATTGGTGCTACTCCTGATTTATATGCTACTAAAAAAGATCAACCTGTCGATGTTGTTATGAGTAAATACCAAAGAGAAGTTTATTCTTATTTTGAAGATATTGAAGAAACTATCGCTAAAAGAAGCAAAATGAGAGGTAAAAAAGGATCTTCCACATATAAATCTTACACAAGACAATCTTGTAATTTTGTATTCCCTTTTATTGATCAAAAAATTAATGGTGAAGCCAGACCAAGACCTTCTAAGTTTAGAGTATCTGAAAAAGTAGCCGAAAAAATATCTGAGAATAGAACTTCCAAAGAAGATCTTCAAAAAGTTAAAAAAGATAGTGTTAACGCTTATATGAATGCTTTAGATAAATTCACATCTGGTTTTGATAATTTCTTAGCTGAAAAAGCTGAATTAGATAAAAAACAAAACTACACCTTTAAAGACGATTTAGAAGTTTTTAAAAAATTAGACAAGAATTTCGAAAAGTTTAGAGAACAAAAAAAGATATCTAATCTTGTCCAAAATATGATAATGTGCTCTGCTAAAATTACAAATATGTGCTTTAATATTTTAACATCCCCAGGTTCCGTACTTATCTATTCTAATTATGTATTAATGGAAGGTCTCGAAATAGTTAAAATCTATCTTAAATATTTCGAATTTGCTAACTTTTTAAAAAAACCTAAAGAACATCATGGATATGCGGAGTTCCATGGTGGTATTGATCCTACTGAAAGAGCTAGAGCCATTGAAATGTTTAATAAAAAAGATAATATTAGAGGTGAAAAAATTAAAATTATGATGATTTCCCCTGCAGGTGCTGAAGGTATTTCCCTATTTAATGTTAGACAGGTGCATCTTTTGGAACCTTATTGGCATGAAGTTCGTATGACTCAGATGATTGGTCGTGCTGTTAGACAATGCTCTCATAAAGATCTTCCTATGAATGAAAGACATGTTGATATATTTAGATATAAATCTATTAGAGGTAAAAACGAAAAATGGACTACTGATCAGCAAATAGAAAATATCGCTAGAAGTAAAGATTCTTTAATCCAATCTTTCTTGGACACTGTTAAAGAAGCAGCAATCGATTGTATGTTGAATAGAAACCATAATATGATGATGGGGGAATATAGATGTTTTCAATTTGATGAACCTTCTCTCTTTGATCAACATATTGGTCCTGCTTATAAAGATGATACTATTGATGATATGAAAATTAATAACGGTCTTAATTCACCTAAATCTATGGTTACTAAAATTAAGGTGATGAAAATTTCAGCTGTTAAAAAACTTACTGATACTGATAAACCGGAATATTCTGAACCTACTGATTATTGGTTTAGTGATAAATCTGGTGTAGTTTATGATCTTGAACTTAAATTCCCTATAGGTAAAGTTAGTATGGATGATAACAATGTTCCTAATAAACTTAACAAAGATGTGTATATCATTGATCACGTTATACCAATACCAATGATTAATGGTGATATTTGATCTATTTCTTGTTAAATTCTTCATTTTGATTTGAAATTTGTTCTTCTAGAGTTAATCCTAAATAAACTAATGCTTTTAATTGTTGATCAATTGGTAAGCGTTGAATTAGTGCCGAATTTGTTGCTCTTTCATTATTTATTGTTATATCCATAATATTATATAATTCTGCAAAATTTTTGTCATTTAATAACTCCAAAGTATATTCCATATTTTCTGAATTAAAACTTTTAGTATCTATTATTGATAAAGATTGACCTGCAATTTTTAATGATATTGATTGTTCTTCATATTTTCTTATTCCACCCATCATAACATCGAAAGATACATAATCCTCGCCTAATATAGTTTGATATTTGAAAGCATTTATAGACATTCCTCCTAAATAATCAACACTATTACAAAGCTGTTGCTGTGTAAGAATAATTGTTCAAAAGAATCATTGATATTGAACTACCATTATTTAATACTGTTTCCAATGTGGCAATGTCTACATTTTCCTCATTTTCTTCACCTTCTTCACCTTCTTCACCTTCAGCTGTGTCAATATTTCTATATACTAACCAGTCTTCTGTTGGTGTTGTTGCTAATGTACCAATATCAAATTCACCCAGACCTAAAGTATTATTTGGAGGGGAGTACAAATCTGTTTCTCCAGCTTCATAAAATTGATAATAGGTTGTTTCTCCTTCAATTGTAACTTGATAAGACACCGAAAAAAATTTATAAATTGTTTGCTCAGTTTCTATTTCAGTATCTATAATTGCTCCTGATGTTGCAATTACATATTCATAAGCTCTTGAATATATTTTAATATTTTCACCATAACCGTCAATATCATCTGTAGATGATAGATTAGCTCTATCTAATATTAACACATCTATTGATTCACCTGCAAATTCATTCTCAAGACCATATTTAATATAAAAATGTTTAATAGTGGGTGAATTATTCTCTAAATAAGAAAAAGCTATTAAAAATTGTCCGTCGCGCCAATCATCATTTGTAACACTAGAAAATGCAAGAGATCCTTCAGTTGTAATCATTTCTTTTTTATAATTACTTAAATAACTGGTATTCGGGTTCATTGGATTATCATCATTATATTCATAAAAAATTGGAAATACCAAATTAGATGATTTTATAGATACACCAACATATCTCCCATAACCTTCATGATTTACAATTGATGCTAACCTAACTGATAAACCAAATTGATAAGCATCTGATAAACTATTTTCTGGATCTACAATATATCCATCTTTTAAATAATCAGATGCTAAACTTAATACATCAAATTCATATCTTGTATATTTATATTCTTCTGTATCGAAGTAGATCCTTGATAAATAAACTGCTCCGGTTGTATCATCTAATGTACCATTATACGAAGTAATATTCTTATTTGGCGCTCCGATCGCTGCTATTATATCAACACCTGTATCAATCATATCTATTGAAGCTCCATAATTGTCACCGTTATTTAAAACTTGATAATTTTTAACAATTCGTCATATTATCCTATCAAAAAGTACTTGTTAAGACTTTCCTTGTATACATAATTTATATTATGAAGTACTTGCTTAAGCTTTTCCTTAAAAT
>Ga0207920_1000008_pt1 | contig 47819 bp, 40 predicted proteins | sample DeeseametaMP0204_FD_184218 | JGI IMG/M metagenome (GOLD analysis project Ga0207920, IMG submission 184218) | Marine microbial communities from the Deep Atlantic Ocean - MP0204 (SPAdes) | ecosystem: Environmental > Aquatic > Marine > Oceanic | place: South of Cape Verde, Atlantic Ocean... | reverse complement strand
ATTTTACAGGTTTGGATGAAATAAAAGAGAGTAATTTTAAAGATATTAATTTTGTGACAAAAATGTCAAAACTATTAAAGATAAATGAAAGTAAATTAAATGACGATGAACCTTTAGTAGCTACAAAAAAAGAAATAATGAAATTGTCAGGGAAAATAGGTTTTTCGAATATAGATGAAGCATTAACAGTATTGGTATCAGAATTTTATTCAAAACTATATAACGTTGATACTGCAGAAGCAATAGAATTTTATAATAAAATATTTATACCAGTAAAAAGTCAAGTAAGAAAAATACCTTCTTCAGTTTCAGAGAATAGGGATATATATTTATCTTATCATGAACCAATATCAGAGACTTTATTAAGTTCATCAATGGATATTAAAATAAAAAAAATAGATGATCCTGAAAATTATATATGTTTATCAGGTTATCTAAACTATGATGGTTTAAATATAATAATGAAAACTTCGCAAATATGTTCAAATTTTATATTCCAAAAAAAAAAAGAAATAGAAGGATATTTAGATACAGCAGTTGAAATAAGTGTGAAATTCAAAAAGAACTATTTAAAAAATGCACCTTTAAGAGATATATTAGTTTATTCTAAAATCGAATTTTTAGAGAAGTTGATCGAAGATTATAATTATTATAAAAAACTATCTAAATTGACTTTTTTAAATCTTGTGAAAGAGTTTGTAAAAGAAGACACTGAGCTAGAATCAATAGATAATATGTACACTGTTTTAAGATTGTTGTTATTAGGTTCAGAAGATAACATAAATATAGCAGGTTTATTATTTGGTTTAACTAAAGACAAAAAATTAGGACAAGAGACAATATCAAACATATTGTACAACAATTTAAATTACTCCATGCAAGTTAAATTAAAGAAAACAAATGCAAGTATAAAAGCAGAATTAGAAAGGATAAATAGTTTAAGTATAGATGAGGTAGATCTAAAAAAACAGATAGCATTATGTAAATATATGCCAAGTAATGTTAAAAAATGTGCAGTTGAAAAATTAGAGGAGATGAAAGCTTCAAATAATGAATACTATAAACAATTATTGTATGTAAAGAGTTTATTAAACTTTCCATGGCCTGGTGAAGACGACGATAACTACTTTTTAGATTTGGGTAAAAACAATAAAAAGAGCAAAGAATTTTTAGACAATATTGTATGTAAACTTGACGATAAAGTTTATGGTCATAAACCAGCGAAAGATATGATAAAAGAATTGATGGGCAGATGGTTAAAAAATCCTAAAAGTTCAGGATCATCAATTGGATTGGTTGGACCTCCAGGTGTAGGTAAGACATTAATTGCAAAAGCAATAGGAGAAGCTTTAAATATACCATTTGTACAAATCACTTTGGGGGGACAAAATGACGGTGATATATTGCATGGTCATGGTTATACTTATTCAGGTGCACAACCTGGTATGGTAGTAAAGAAAATGATAGAAGCAGGATCATCGAGATGTATAATGTTTTTTGACGAATTAGATAAAGCAGCAAAGAAACATAACACAAATGAGATATTTAACATTTTAATACATATGACAGATCCAAATACAAATAATGAATTCCAAGACAGGTTTTTTCAAGAGATTAATTTTCCTCTAAATAAGGTGATATTTATATTCTCTTATAATGATTCTGAATTAATAGATCCTGTGCTTTTAGATAGATTGACAGAGATAGATACAAGAGCCTATTCAGTAAAAGATAAAATAACAATAGCTCAAAACTTTTTAGTTAAAGAAGTTGCGAATACAGTAGGCATGCCAAATAAATTTACAAGTTTTACAGATGAGGATATTAAATACATAATAGAGGAATATACAAGTGAAGCAGGAGTAAGAGAATTGAAGAGAAAACTAGAAAAAATATTTTTAAAAATGAATATAGATATAATCTATGAAAATTCTCCTTTTGATAAATCATCAAGTAAAAATAATTTTAAGATGAATAGAGAAATTATTGTTAAATATCTTGATAAGAGTGGACGAAAGATTAAAACTGTTCATAATAAAGATATGGTTGGTGTAATAAATGGTCTTTATGCGACTGAATCAGGTTCAGGTGGAATAACCCCTATACAGATATATAATAACTACACAGGATCTGATAAAAAATTTATATTAAAATTAACAGGAAGACAAGGCGATGTAATGAAAGAATCAGTTATGTCAGGTTTGACAACTGCAATGCATTGTCTAAAAGAAGAAATAAGGGAGGAGTTTATGAGAAAACATCCATATGGTATGCATATTCATACACCAAGTGGAGCAGTTCCAAAAGATGGTCCATCTGCAGGTTGTGCTTTTACAACAGCTTTTGTATCAAGAATATTAGATCTTAAAATAAAAAGAACCGTTGCAATGACAGGTGAAATAGAACCAACAGGTAAAGTTACTAAAATAGGAGGACTTTTATACAAACTTAATGGTGCCAAAAAAGCAGGAGTAAAATTGGTATTAGTATCAAAAGAAAACGAAGAAGATGTTGTAGAAATTAAAAGAGAAAATCCTGAATTAATAGATAAAAATTTTAAAGTTAAACTTGTATCTAATGTAACAGAAATATTCAAAGAAGCTTTAATTGGGTTTGATAAAAAAGTGCTTATTTAAAAATTAATACATTAAGAATGTTACAGAAATAAATTAAATTATGATGTTGAATATACAAGTTTATAGCATTTATCAAGTTTTGAATTATATAGTTCAATTTCTTCATTTAAATCATGAGCTTCTTCTAAAATATCATCAATATCTAACTCTTCTAATTCATCAAGATCTTCAAATTCTTCTGAAAATTGTTTATTATTTTGGAAAACATATTCTTCAGATTTATTCTCTTTGGGTCTATTCTCATATTTTTCCTGAAATTGTTTATATTTTTCAGCTATATGTGGAGGCATTTCTATTTCATCTCTTTCTTTTTGTAGCTTTTTAAGAATTTTTTCTGTTTTTTCATCAGAAATTAATATATCTCTGTATTTTTCAATAGATTTGTAAGTTTTTGCAATTGTAACTTCAGATACTTTAAATTTTTCAGCAATATATTTTTTAGTTATTGTTAAATCTTTCATTAGTATAGTCAATAATATACTTGCAGTTGCAATAGACATATCTGTATGTGTGGATGCAATTGATAATCTCTTTACATTATTAGCTATTTTTTGAGCAAACTCTAAATGATCTTTTGCAATTTTAAGCTCGTTGCAAAATCTGTAGACATAGTCTTCAGGAGAGCTATTATTTATACTTAATTGGATATTTCTAAGATTTATAAGTTTCCAAAAAGTTTTACATCCTTTTGTAACATCTCTATAATTCAAATCAAAAATTTCAGCTACTTCTTTTACACTCCTTGATTTTTTATTCTTTTTACAAGCAAAGAAAATACAAGCGGCAATTAAACTTTTACGATGCTTACCACGAATTATAATAAATTTACCTTCATTTTTACCTTTGGCATGTTTGCATTCAGATATTTTTTTATAAAAAATTTTAGCATCTGCTTCAATACATTTAAGAATTTTAGCTCTTTGACATCGATGTTCAATATCTTTTAAAACTTGGTATAGAGATCTTTCTTTATAGGGCATCATCCCCCAACTGTGTAATCTTTTAACATTCCCAATAACCGGACCTGCTATAGAAGTGCCTATAGAGGATTGTTTTAATAAAGGGTTAATTGGCATACTACATCTATTATTTTTAGAATCTTCATAATCTCTCCATTCGGGTTTATGATCCATAATATTTTCATTAACTTGACCACATTCATTGCATACTAATATTCCTTGTATGAAATCTTCAACAAGTGTGTCTTTTTTATTACAATTAATACATATGTTGTCATCTTCATTTTCTTCTTCATTATTATCTTCAAACTCATTCGCCTGAAATATATTCATAAGAGTTTCATCTGATAAATTATCAAGATCGAGATTATCTATATCTATTTCTTTTAATTCTGTATTATAACCGTTCATCAATTGATAATAACTTAACTATAATCTCCTTAATATTAATCAAAGTTTCAAATTTAATTCTATTAATATAAAAAAGTTTATTTAGAATGACATTCAAAAATTGATATTGCAATATATTATAATATATTTATGAATGATTAATCCTTTTACAGATGATGATACTGAATTGATGGTGAATGCAATTAGTAATATAAAAAATAATAAAAAACCAATAGTATTATTATTATTTGTTTTAGTTCTACTTTTTAAATTCTATAATTATTTAAATTTAGAAACAGTTTAATATATAACTTAGGAATAAATCTAAATCATATAAATAAAATTGATAGTTTTTTTATTAAAAAATAATACTAAGATGGGATTATTAAGTTTAGACGAATATAATTATAAATCATGGAATAAAACATTTCCAAAAAATAAAGTAGATTTAGAAAGTTTATATTTAACAGTAGAATGGGATGATTTTTTAAAAGAAGTTAAAGAAGAAGAAAAATATATGAAACTTAAGAATTTTTTTGAATTTGAACTAAATAAAACAAAAGGTAATATAGATATATTTCCTTATCCAAAACTTGTTTTTAATAGTTTCAATTATATGTCTCCTGAAAATGTTAAAGTTGTTATATTGGGACAAGATCCTTATTTTAATTTTGATAGTAATAAACCACAAGCAATGGGTTTATCTTTTTCAGTACCATTAGGTGTTAAAACTCCATCATCATTAGTAAATATTTATAAAAACCTTAAAAAATTTGGTCATATTAAAGATACTCCAAGACATGGGAATTTAGAATCTTGGGCAAATCAAGGTGTATTGCTTTTAAACACTGCTTTAACTGTCCAAAAAGGTGCACCTAATTCACATGCAAAAAAATGGGAATTTTTTACTGATTTTATTATAAAAAAACTTTCAAAAGATTATAAAAATATAGTTTTTGTATTATGGGGTGGAAATGCTTTAAAAAAAAAAGATATGATAGATAGTAAAAAACATAGAGTATTTATATCATCTCATCCATCTGGTTTATCTGTTAACAAACCATTACGTGATTATCCATCATTTGAATCTTTTGATCATTTTGGAGAAATTAATAACTATTTAAAATCTAAAAAACAATCAGAAATATTATGGAATCTACTTTAATAATAATTTATTTGTTTATTAATATAGCAAAAAAGTTGATTGAATTTAATTTAAAAATTAAAAATTATGGAAAATAACAGATATTACAATGGTTTAGTAACGCTTTTTGCAATCTATTTATTAGGTTTCAAAACTTATTTTTTACTTTCAACATTGTATAATGTATTTACTTGTTCATCAAAAGGAAATAGACTTTTTAATGCAATGTCATTATATTTTTTTGGTTATTATAGAACTATTTTATATAATGTGATCTATGCTCTTTGTAATATAATAAAAAATTGGGAATACTATAAAAAGAAATTAAATATAGTTCTGAAAGAGTTAGAAAATGTTAGAGAAGAACAAGAAATATTAAAAGAAGAATGTATTAATTCAGAAGAAAGAGACATTTTTGAACTTAAAAATAATTTTCTAAATATTTATGATATATTAAAAAAAAGGTATAATAATTCTAAAACTCTTGTAATTGAAAATAGTACATTTAATACAGTTTATCAATATTTAGTATCAACAAAAGAATTTTTTAATAGTGATACTTATCATAATTTAACTACTCAAATTGATACTTTACTTGAAATTTGTGCAAATTTTTGTTATAATAAAATTACTTCTGATCCTAGGTCAAAAAAATATGTTGATCAGACTTTGACATTTATTGGTTATGTTAAAACTTATTCAAATGAACCAATTAATAAAACACTATTTAATGCAAAAAAGTTTGAAGAATCAATGAATCATTCTGATGTTAATTTTGGCGATCCTGAAAAAATGCAAGAAGATTTAATTAAATTTGCAAAAGCATTAGAATCTTTGTCACAATTAAGTGATCTTTCTAAAATTGGAAATATTCTAAATGGAGATTTAGAAATAAAAAAAAATTTATAAACTATATAAACTAAAGTTAAGAAATAATTTTATTTAATGCCTAAAAAGAAAGTATCTGATTTAATAAAATTTTTTAGTGGCGTATCTGATGAGCATCCTAATGGTATAAAAGAAAAAACTAAACCTGTAAGTAAAGTTAAAAGTCTGACAGAAAAATTTGAGAAAAAAGTCATATCAGTTGATACACCAAATGATGACGATTCAGAGATAGATATACATATAACACAAGAAGAACATAATACCAGTCCTGAAATAGAAGAAAAAGTAAAGAAAGTTAAAAAAGTAAAGAAAGTTAAAAAAGTAAAAAAGGTTAAAAAAATTAAAAAGATTAAAAAAGAAAATAAATTAGAAGATAGTTCTCAAGAAGAAGTAAATTAAGAGATCTAAGAAGAATATCCAGATAGTGATGATTCTTTGGCAAGAAAATTAGAAGATTTATAAAATAAAAAAATTGATTTATTTATTTAACTATTAATATTAAATATGTTTTTTTTTGGTAAACATAAAAATGACTCATACAAAAAAGAAAAAAATAAAGGAAAAACAATATCTTATTATAAATATCAATGGATAAAAAAAGAAGCTGAAGAGTTAAAAAAAGAAACTGAAAAGTTAAAAAAAGAAGTTGAAGAGTTAAAAGAAAAAATACAAAAAAAGAGTCATATTCCAGATTCAATTAAAGATACTGATACATGCTGTTTCTTTTTAAATTTAGATATACAAAAAATAGAAGAGTATCAAAGTAAAAATCGACCTATTGAGTTTACAATTGCTGAATTAGGTAGTGATGAACTTTTAAAAAAAAATATTAATAGACTTGAAAAACTTAGAACTGGAATAAGTTCTAATCTTTTGCATTTTCTTTGTTGTATGTGTAATAACGATTCTCATTTAGAAAAAATTAAAATGTGTATTGATTTGTTTGATATAAATGAGAAAAATTCTTTTGATATAGTAGCTTTACAATACGCAATGCAAAAACAAAATCCTAAATTAGTAGAATTTTTATTAGAAAGAGGAGCAGATCTTAATAAAGTAATAAACAACGAAGATGAAATGTATTTTTGGGTTCATGAAGACTATTTAAAAATGGTAAAACCAAGGATATATTTAGTAGACGATATTAAATGTGTAAGTTGTTTGAGTGACAACATTTTAGAAAAATATTATAATTTGGGATGTGGTCATATGTTTTGTAAATCTTGTAATTTGAAACTTGATAATTGTTCTTATTGTGAAAAACCTATTACAGAATATGTTGTTTTAAAATCTTAATGGTTTTGTGATTTTGTTTAGGTTCCACTTTATTTATAATTTATTAAATACCAATAAAAGCTATGCATATATTTTAAACAATATATTATTATGCGTCTAGCTCAGCAAATAAAAGGCTTAAAATAAAAATAATATAGATTAAAAATTTGATTTAATTTTACTGGTCTAGTATATATGGATAGTATAAAAAGTTCTAATATGGTAAAAAGAAAGAATAACACTAAAAATAATCAAGATATCAATGTTAATAAAGATATAATTGAAGATGAATTTAACCCTGATGAATCATTGGACATATCAGATACACATCGATTGGCTGATTTATATTTTAAACAAAAGAATGTTATATATTCACATCTCTATAATTCTTTTAATAAGTTTTTAGATGAAGATGTAAGAAATATACTAATGTATGGAGATAATGCTTTTCATGAGAGATTAACAAAAGATAAACTTATTAGATACAAATTTAAGTTTGAGAACATTGCAGTTAAACCACCTGCTTTTGATGCAGATGACGAGATAATGTTTCCTTCAGATGCAAGAACAAAAAATATGACATATTCTGTGAAATTAGTTGCAACAGTTACACAGATACAAGAGATAGTAGATGTAAATACAGATGAGAAAATGGAAAAAGTAATAGGTATGCCTGAGAAAGATGTACCGATTGCGGTGATACCAACGATGGTCAGATCAAAATACTGTTCTTTGAATATTAAGAAAGGTCAAGATAAAACAGAATGTGATTTAGATCCTGGAGGTTACTTTATAGTTAACGGTTCTGAGAAAGTAGTTGTATCTTTAGAAAGGATATGTGAGAATAAACCTTTAACATTTGCTAAAAAAGATTCTAATACAACAACTTATACAGTCCAAGTAAATTCTAAATCTCACAAAGCGAATGGTTTAACCCAAATTGCGGCGATTAGAATGAAAAAGGATGATACTATGTTAATGAGAGTACCAATTTTTAACGAAGTATCTGTTTTTGTCATATTTAGGGCTTTAGGAATTGAATCCGATAAAGATATTATTAATTATTGTGTTTATGATAAGAAAGATACAGATATGATTAACTTGATTAGATTATCATTAGATGATTGTATAAATGAGAGGACTAAAAAGAAAATAATGACTCAAGATGAAGCAATTGATTATTTAACTACTAAACTGAGAATTCTTAAGAAATATACAGATACAGATAAAGACGTGAAATATCATCAAAAAAAACTCCATGTATTACATCTTTTAGAACATAGTTTCTTGCCTCATGTAGAAGGCGGAAGGAAATACAAAGGTTTCTTTTTGGGTTACATGATAAATAGATTAATGAATGTTGTTTTAGGAAGAATTCCAGTAGATGATCGAGATTCTTTTGTAAATAAAAGAGTTGATCTTCCTGGTGACCTTATTTGCGAACTGTTTAAACAACACTACAAAAAGATGTTGAACGAGTGTGCAAGGATTTTCAAAAAGAGGAATGTTGATGATGATAACCCTTTTAATATTATCAATCAAATTAAACCGAGCACAATTGAACAGGGTTTAAAAACAGCTTTATTAACAGGTGCATGGTCAGGTAAGAGAAAAGGTGTAGCTCAGATGTTAGAAAGGAGAAGTTACCTACAAACTATATCTTCTTTAAGAAGAGTTAATTCACCAACTGTTGATGCATCAACAAATAAACTAACTTCTCCAAGACACATTCATCCAACTCAGTTAGGGTTTATCTGTTTTGTAGAGACACCTGAAGGTCATAAAGTAGGTCTTGTCAAGAGCATATCTCTTGTAGGTAATGTAACAGTATCTAGAGCTTCTCAAGTTTATATGTTGAAAGCTCTTTTGAAACCTAAGGTCAAAGATCTCAGAGATATTCCACCAGAAAAACTAAGTGAGTATACTAAAGTATTTATCAATGGTGAATGGCTAGGTGTCATTAATGATCCACAAAAATTATATATAGAACTCAAAAAGAAAAAAGTTAATGGTGACATAGAAAACACAACGTCAATAGTTTTTGATATTGAACATAATGAATTGAGAATCCATTGTGATGGCGGTAGATTATACAGACCAGTTATGAGAGTTAAAAATAATATTCTTCAATTAAATAAGTCTCATTCGAAGATGATATCTATAGAGGATACACCAAGTCCAACTCAAATAACAAAATGGAACGAGTTTATGCTTAAGTTTCCGGGTATGTTAGAATACATAGATATGGAGGAACAATCACAAGCCATGATAGCTATGACTCCTCAAGATGTTGAAGAGATGAGACAACGTATGATTAATTCAGTAGATATAGTTAAGAAAATGAACAAAGAAGATTTAACAAAAGTTGTAAATAGATATGATGACACTACTTTTGTGAGATACACACATTGTGAAATAGATCCATCTTTATTAATGGGCACTGTTGTAAATAATATCCCATTTTGCAACCATAATCAAGGTCCAAGAAATATGTTCCAGTTCTCACAAGCCAAACAGGGTATGGGTATATACATTACCAATTGGAGACATCGTTTAGATATATCCTATATATTATACCATGTACAGAAACCTTTAGTTAACACCAGAATGATGAAGTATTTAAACACCGATAGGTTAGGATTTGGTGAAAATGTTATAGTAGCAATTGAATGTTATACAGGTTATAACCAAGAGGACTCCGTACTTCTTAATCAGTCAGCCATAGATAGAGGTCTTTTTAGATCAACATCTGTTAAGAAGTATGTAGCTACTATTACTAAAAACCAAAATACATCCCAAAACGATACTTTTATGAAACCAGATCCTCTTAGAGTAACAGGTATGGGTCATGGTTCATATGATAAACTAAATGATAAAGGTTTCGTACCAGAAGAGACAAGATTAGAAAACGGTGATATTGTCATCGGTATTGTTTCACCGATTGTACAAACAGGTGGTACTGATAAACAGTTCAAAGATAAATCAGAAGTTTACAAATCTCACGTTGGAGGTAGAATAGATAAAGTTTATTCTGGTATCCAAAATCACGAAGGTTACGAGATGATGAAAGTGAGAGTTAGATCTGAAAGGATACCTATGATAGGAGATAAATTCTGCATCACTCCAGGACAAGAAGTTTTAACAACTGATGGTTGGGTTCCTATTGAGAAAGTTACTAAAAATCATAAAGTTGCACAACTGAAAGATGGCAAATATTTAGAATATGTAAAACCACAAAATGTGTATGGATTCAAATACACCGGTAAAATGTATAAACTCAGATCACAACAAGTAGATCTTGATGTCACAATGGACCATGATTTATACGTTAAGAAAAAAGATAAAGATGATTTTGAAAGAATCCCAGCCAGTCAAGTTATTGGTGAAAGAGTAAGATTCAAAAAAAATTGTGAGAATCTAAATAAAGATATCTATAAAAAATCTATTGAATTGTTAGAACATAAAATGAATGGAATAAGTAGTTTTATCAGTGAAACTAAAGAAGAAGTAGATGAGTTATCTCTAAGCGCGATTAATTGTGGTTTCAGTTTTAGAGTAGTAAAAGATAACGATAAATATAATCTTATTTTGAATGAAAATCACTACCCAGAAATTAACTCTAATATAGATGAGACCATTGAAGAAACCTACGATTATTCTGACAATGTTTATTGTTTAGAAGTACCTTCTCATGTTTTCATGATTAGACACAATGGAAAAAACGTGTGGATAGGTAATTGCTCTAGGATTAATGTTAGTCCAGAAAAGTATCCTGCTGAAGTTATTTGGGCACTGACTTCAGATAAACAGTTTAGGTCCCAAGGTGAATAAACCATACCAAGATGCTAGTCGAAATCAATCGGCGAAACAATCAAATTGCGGGGAACCCCTAAAGCTTCTAATACTACTTTTATATGGAAACGTATAAAAGGACCACGGTTAATAGCCGTAATCGAGTAAAAATTTAGAAGATGTGACAATGGGCAATCCGCATCCAACAATCATTTCTTGAATAAGAATGGTTGGGGTTCAACGACTATAAGGTTGTTGGCTATCTTAAAGATGGCTTAAGATATAGTCTAGTCCCCTTAGGAAACTTTGGGGTATTTCGGGCGCAAAAAGGTACCGTAGGTTTAACAATTAAACAGTCAGACATGCCGTTCAGTCCAGAAACAGGTATGTCACCAGATCTCATTATGAATCCTAATGCTATCCCATCTCGTATGACCCTAGGTCAGTTCTTAGAGACTGTGACAGGTAAATTGTCAGCTCTTAAAGGTATCGAATTTGATGGTACACCTTTCCAGAAATTCGATTTAGACAAAATCAGAAAAGAGTTAGCAAATATGGGATATAGAGACGATGGCACAGAAGAGTTGTACTCAGGTATGACAGGAAAACCAATGAGAAGAAGGATCTTTATAGGTCCAACATACTATATGAGGCTCAAGCATTTAGTTTTGGACAAGATCCACTGCTTGACTATGGACCATGAGGTTTTAACAGAAAACGGATGGAAATTCTTCAAAGATATTAATAAGAAAGAGAAAGTTGCAACAATAATAGATGGAAAACTTTCATATGAGAAACCTAAAAAACTCTTATATTTTCCAAATCATGAAGGTGAAATGTACCATATAAAAAATCAGCAGATTGATTTGAATGTTACATCTAATCATAGAATGTATGTGTCAACATGTAGAACAAGACAAAGGGTATGGTCAGATTATGAATTAATTGAAGCTAAAAAAATATATGGCAAAACAAGGAAATATCTAAAGAATGCAACTTGGGAACAAAAAGATTACCAATTTATATTGCCGTCGATTACAGATAAAAATAACATATTAAGAGAAGAAAAAGTTGTTGATATGGATGCATGGCTTACATTTTTTGGTATATGGATTGCAGAAGGCTGGGCTACATATACTCGAGACAAAAGATATGTGGACACAGGGCATTACCAAGTTACCATTTGCCAATGTAAAGAAAGAGTACAAGCAGTTATTACAGATGCTTTAACTAAATTAGGATACAACTATCAAATAACTTCAGATAATTCCAAAATATCTGTATATGATAAACAACTATTTACATACATGAAAAAATACAGTGTTGGAGCTCCTAATAAATTTTTACCTGATTGGGTATGGAAATTAAGTCAAGAACAAACAAGAAAACTTATAAATTCAATGGTTCTTGGAGATGGTTCTATTTTGCAGAGAACACATAGTGAAAACAATGCATGCTATTATACATCATCTGTTAAACTTGCAAACGATTTTCAAAGACTTTGCTTACATGCTGGGTGGTCTGCAAATATATCTCTTCATCATAAAAAAGGGAATGTTAACTACATTGAGGGAAGAAAAATAACTAGTAATTACGATTTATGGAGATTAGGTATAATTAAACAAAAGAATTCTCCTTGTGTAAATCATGGGCATACTTCGACACAAAATATACAAGTCGAGGAGATATACAATGCAAAATGTGATGTTTTCTGTTTAGAAATGCCACATGAAACATTCTATGTTAGAAGAAATGGGAAACCTGTATGGACAGGAAACTCTAGGTCCAGGGGGCCTCGTACACTTTTAACCCACCAAGCTCCTTAACTTTAGGGAACAAAAGTCAGATGGTCAAATATTTGGCTAGTACTTATTAGAACTTGAATAGTAAGTGCGATACACCTTGAAGCGGGAAACTCCTAAAGCTTCTACTACTACTCTTTGATGGAAACGTCAAAGAGGACCACAGTTAATTTCTGTTCTCTAGTAATAAAGTAGAAGATGTAACAATGGACAATCCGCAGTTTAGTTTCTTAACTATAGAGTAAGAGACGGCTTCAACGACTGAACGGGTGTAGGCTTTTTAATAAGCTTAAGATACAGTCTAGTCCTTATAGAAATATAAGGTAGTAACGGAAGGTAGATCCAGAGATGGTGGTTTGAGGTTAATACCACAGCCTCAGTGGATAATTAGCGTTATCTGCTAGTCGATAAGCAGTCGGCAATGTTTGTAAAATGCGGGAAAATCTCGTTAGATTCATAATACCAAATACTATTGGAAACGATAGTATGGCTTGTATTAATTGTACAAGAGGGTAAAAAGTTATGGATTAGAGACAATCCGCAGGATAGGGCTTTAACTTTAAAAAAAGTAAGGTCAATCCTCAACGACTGGATACAGACAGGGGGAATATTTCCTCTCAAGGTACAGTCTACTCCCACCTGTGAAGGTGTATAATCGTAGTCTTTTTCATCACTGCTTTTTATGATGAATTGACGAAAGTTATAGTTCGATGATGCTGGAAAGAAATAGCCAGAAGAGAACGGTATAAAGGTTGGTGAGATCAATCAATTAAGGTCTCAGTAGATGGTGCAAATCATCTGCTAGTCTACATGCAGTAGGCGATGTCTGCAAATTGCGGGAAAATCTTGTTAGGGCTTTTATACTGAGGTGTGTAAGAAATTATGTATCTCGCGTATGCTAACTACATACGGTGGTAATAAGTAAAAGTCTAGAGACAATCCGCAGCCAACGGCCAGTTCTTAAATAAGAATGGTTGGGGTCCAACGACTAGATGCAGACAGGGGGTATTAAACCTCTCAAGATATAGTCTAGTCCCACTCGAGAGAGTGATAACACGGAGGGTTTTAGATCACTGCATTTTATGGTCTAATTCTCGAACTGTTATTATCGATGACTTCGGAAAGAAATAGCCGAACGAGATAGGTATTCACGGGAACGTGATTGTATCATTTCACATGGTATGGCAAAATTCTTAAAAGAAAGGATGTTAGAAACTGCCGATGCGTACACAACTTATGTTTGTGACGATTGTGGTCTCTTTGCACAAAGAATGAAGAGAACCGATAACAAACCTTATCCAACAAAGGACGATATATATATTTGTCCTGCTTGTGATAACAAAACAAGGGTATCTAAAATTATGATCCCTTACGCTTTTAAACTATTGTGTCAAGAGTTATTGGCCATGGATATAGCTCCAAGAATTCGAGTTAAAGTTAATAAGTACAATGAAGTATAAATTATTTATTGATAAATTATAGTAAATCCTAAATTAATTACTTTTATTATTGATTTAGTATGATTAATTGAATATAGGATTAAATTTCAATTAAAATATATTATTTTATTTATAGTTTTTTACTCCTGAATTTTTAGAGTATCTTTAATTAAATAATTTAATATATTTGACATAAAAATTGAAATTATGAATTATTGTAGTTTTCAATACGTAACATTTTATTGCTTAGTTTTTCTTCATAAACTTCAAATTACCAACCAACTCCATTCTTTTTCACCTGCGCAATGGCTTCTCTTTACACGGATGTTGCTCCCTGCGAAGAAAAGTGGTTGGAGCTCTACAAGTCACTTGACCCGATGCTTTTTTCCAAGATCATGAATAACAACAATGACTTTTTAAAGCTCCAACAAAATCTGGTACCCATTAAGCCATTTGAGGTTGATTATAAGGTAAGTGGCATTTCATCCAAGGCCATTTTTTTCCTCATGCCCAAATACACTACATACGAGTGGGAAGAAGAGTCAGGCATAAAGAATCTTGCGGTTGAGAAGTTCAAGTGCATTTACTGCCATCAAGCATTGATGTCTTGGATGCGATTACATGGAATAAATGGTTCCGTGGTACCCAAAGACATTGATGTTGGCATTTTCAATCATATTGCCAGGAAGTGTGCCAGTACACAACACACCGAGTGGAGTTTAGTTCCTGTTACAACAAAGTACGCTTTCAAGCTTGGAACATGTGGTGGTTCATTTGATCATTTTTCAATTGATTTGGAAGTGAATGACACCATGAACAATCGAAATGCATCGATCATGGTATTGGCATGGAATACGTACTTCCCACTTCTTGATGAACTCCTCAAGAAGCACAGAAATGATAGGGGATCACTAATGATTCTGTCTGAAAATCTTTCCAAGGTGTTGCATGGCAATGTGTTCAAGAATTCAGTTAATTGGCTTCTTAAGCATATACATGAAGACTACATTCAAAAGTCACCATTTGACAAAGCAATCATCATTTCTAACATGCTTTTTGACACCGGGCTATTAAATGACAGTTCCTGGAAGAATCCCGTTTGCACTCTTTACCGTCAGACCGTTAATAATATTCCGGAGCTTTTGACGCATGCAAACGATGTTAATGCTTTGACAGTGATTCTCAAGAACAATGCGTTACCCGAGTACTGTCAGTACAAGACGTCAATTACATTGACTCACTCAATTAAGCTGGCCAAGAAGAAGATTGGCGACATTTACCTACGCCACATGACATTTGAGGAGGCAAATAAGATGGGAATCATTAAGTGGAGTAAGTCAACATCTGAAACACTTTCGTCACCAACATTTAACAATGATGATGTTTTAAGTTCAATGAATGTTTGGGGTGAAACAACAGCAAATCACATGAATAATACATATGATCATGCCTCACATGTGATGTCATTAGCCAACATCACAACTATAGAGCAACTTTGCGCTCTTCCTTCCACTGCAGTTATTCACATTTTGGATAATCTAACTCCTGTTCATCTTGTCATGCCAAGTAAGAACATCATGCTCACAAACTCTTACATATGGTCATTCAATAACTCCATCAAGTACATAAACCACGGAGAAGTGACACACATTATCAGTTTTGGTTCAGGAAGTAATGTAAAGGGTGTACTTTTCTGCTTCAACACACCAAATCAAACATCGCTGTATACTTTCCTAGGAACCTATCCTGAGTTATTGAAGCAATCTTACCGCGATTGTACCAAGGCATGGGAACTCCTTGGACAGCATCTTGAGCTCAAGTGTGATTCTAACTCAATCGTTGGTTTTGGTATGAATGTCACTTATAACAGGAGCAAGGGCTATAGGGGTAAGGGCTATAAGGGCAACGGTCACAATCGGAGCAAGTTGATTGCACCTATTAAGGTACAAGTCAATGGTGTGTTTCATACAATTACACACATGTAGTGATATCCTTTTGTTTCTTTATTTTGTAATCCTTTCTTTTTTTAACTTCTTAAATTTATTTATTAAAATTTCATAAAAAGATTTTAATAATTTTTACATTAATTTTCATAGAGATTTTAAAGAAATTTGATATTACTAAAGATGTTTTATATAAATACAAAATCAAAATAGAGTAGTTATTTTATTTTTTAAATTTAAATTTAATTTTTATCTATTATTATATGAGTTATAAATTATCAAATGCTTATAAAATAGCTGTACAATTTCTTAATAAAGAACAGATAATAGATTTGAATAAATATGTTGAAAGTAATTTACCGAACTATCAACAATCCAGTTTAAATAAATGGATAGAAAATTTTTTTGGTTATCTTCCACATCTTTTTACTCTTTCAAATATTAGAGTAATAGATAATACAGGGGGAGAATCGAAAAGTATTAATGGTAAGATTTCTATGAGTAATTCTTGTATGTGGATATCAATAAGAGATTATTTAAGAATGAATGGTTATCCAAATATAACAGCTCTTCAATTAAAACAAGAGAGTGGTTTAGATCCAATACATTATCCAATTCATCCAGCAAATTCAATGATAAATAATGTACATGGGATGTGGCATTATGAATATCAAGAACATATAGATTCTCTTATACGTATCAGTAATAAATATAATATTAAGATTTTAGTCCATTATATTAAAAGAGATAGAAATAATAATATATTACTTTCAAATAGACCTTTAGAGTTTGGAAATAAATCTAATCCTGTCCATATTATATCTTATGGAGCACATTTTGAACTTATAACTCATTATATAGATATCATAACCAATGAAGTGTATGAAATTAAAAAAATAAATTATATGCCAAACGAAATGGAATTATCGAATGTGAATGGTGGAATTACTATAAAAAGCACAAAAGAAGGTTTTATGTTTGAACACACCAAAGTTTTTTCAGAATCAATTCAAGACGAAATTAATAGAATATCAAGAGAACTAGAAGATATTATACATAAAATTGAGATTAAAAATGGAGAATGTACAAATGGTCATTCAGTAATAGATGTATTTGATAATACAATTTCTGAATTAGACTCAAAACTTTTAGGTATTAGGAAATTAAGATGTAACTTTATAAGAGAAAGAAAAGTTAATGCAGATAAATTAAGTATAGCAAAAAATATAAAAGAATTAGAAACTATGCAAGAAGAAATAAGCGAAGAAAAGGAAACTTATAAAAAATTTAAAAAACAAATGGTTATGCAAATACATGAATGTAGAGTAGAGTTTGAAAAATTAATTAGTGAGGGTGAAAAAATTAAAGAGAAAATTAATAATTTAGAAAAAAATAAGGAAGAGATTCGCAAATGGACAGATAATTTAAATCAAATAAATAGAAAAATAAAAGATGAAGAAGAAAATATAAAAAACATAAAAAAAATCAAAGACTTGTCAAATAATGAGATACAACAATTATTAGATTCAAGTAAATCTATTACTAGAAATTTAGTAAAAGAAAAAGATAGAATAAAATTAGAAATTGAAAAAATACTTAATAAGTAATAAATTTATAAATAGCTTCTATATAGTAACATACCACCAATTATAGCAATGTTTTTTTCAAAATAGAATCTTTGTGTTGGATCTTTTGATATGTTGTGAAAAAAGTAAGTTGCGAGTGATGTGAATAAAATTAATGTATCAATTCCAAATTTACCAATTTTATTATTTAATAAACCAAAATAGTTTCCAAAAACTGTAGTTGTTCCAAGACATAATAACACAATAGCAACATATGGAGCTAAAGATGGTAAAAAATCTATTTTTTTTAATGTAAGATCTTTAACAGAATCAAATTTTGTTATTTTTTCATAAAGAGAAAAAACAAATATTCCAAACAAAAGTATAAAACCAATTGTTTTAATTAACATATAAAATAAAAAATAAAAAATCTAAATTAAATTATATGTTTTCAAAACAAACACTTGATAAATTTCTAACATGTATTGTTTTTATTTTGGCTCTAATTGGAGCAATTGGAGGAATTGCAAATAAAAACTTATTCAAAGACATTCTTGGAGAAACAGGAGCAATCGTGATAAATGTACTTCTAGTTATAATTGTATCATATCTAGTTATGAATATAACTATAAACTACTTTTATTAAAATTATGTTGTATATTGTCATAATAAAATTTGATTTATCTATATATTCTGAAAAAATCTATATATAAATGGTATGGATAAAACTAAATGATATAATTAAAATACAAAAATCAGAAAATGAAAGTTATTATATAAATGATATACGCAATGTAGCTGAAACTGATTCAATAATTTATCCATTGTATGGATCTAAAAAATATACTCTATCAACAACTTTTAATCGAAATGGGAAATATCTTGTTAAAACTGACGGACACGACATAGAATTAAAAGAAGGTAAATTTTTATTAGTAAATTCATTATCTTTTTATGTTGATGAATCACAAGCATTTATTGGATACATCAATGTGTTATTATCTTTAATTTTTTCTGAAAATCCTGACCTTACTAATAAACAATTAAAGAATCTTCAAATTGATCTTCCTGATTTAGAAACTCAAGAAAAACTATTTAATGAACTAAATGATGGATCTGTACATGACTTAGAAAAAAATATATATGAAACTGAAATACTATTAGATTCATTCTTTTTACCTGAGAAATTTAATCATTTGTCTGCGAAAAAATTTTCAGACTATTTTTCAGTTATAAAATCAATTGAATTAGAATCAAAAAAAGAGGAAGGTGGGTTATATAAAAAACTATGTCATAACAAGGAAAAACTTACAACTTCTGAGGATTATAACTTCGAAGGAGAAGCTTTAATATTCGATCAAGTATATAAAATACCAGACCAAATAGATAAAAAAAATCTTTATAATAGTTATAAAAATAAAATATTTCAATTAGGTCAAGGCAAATTTAAAATAGATAAAACAACTGCTTTAATAGTAGCAAAAACGGACTATTCAATAAAACAACTATTAAAAGATCTGAGACCTCAAGAATTTTTTGACTATTTTTATACACCAATAGTTGAAAAGAAAATAATGGCTATTGATAATTTAAGTGGTAAATGTATTAAATGTATTAAAACAACTCTTTGCAAAGAAGAATTAGAGAACTCAAAAATAGTGGTATTAACATCAGAAGAAAGAAAAATATTAGAAAATAAAATTATCATAGATAAAAAAAAATTAGAATCTAATAGAAATGTAAAAAATAAATTTAAATACAAAATTACTAAATATCGATTTTTTGGTTTATTCTAAAAAAGTGATATGTTAAAATAACTTTATTTTATTAAAATTGATAAAAATAAAACTAATACTTTATTAAAATTAATGAACAACTATTATACAAGATACCGAGAGTTCATTTCTGGGGGATTATCTGGAGTAACAGAAGTTGTTACAACCCATTGGATTGACAATTTAAAAACAAGAATACAAGAAACAAATTTGGACTCAAAAAAACATTTGACAATGAAAGATTTTAATTATAGAAATCTTTATTGGGGATTTTATCCTAGATTATTTGGAATCATTCCTATGAGAACAGTTTTTTGGAGTAGTCAAAAAATATCAAATGATTATCTTAAACAATTTAGTTTTAATAATAATTATAAATATTTAATTGCGGGTGTTTTTTCTGGATCTATGCAAACTTTAATAGATAATCCAATTGAGGCAATGAAAATAAACTTAATTACTAATCAAAATAAAAAAGTTAAAATAAATATATTAAAAGGATTTACACCTACTCTACTAAGAAATAGTATTTTTTGTGGAATGTTTAATTTGATAGTTAAAAATAGAGAAAAAGATCATAAACTGTTATCAGGAGGAATAGGTGGAGTTGTTGCAAGTATAGTGTCTCATCCTTTTGATGTTGTTAAAACAGAAATGCAAAAATCAGGATCTTTAACTGTAAATAGTCTAGAATTTGTTAAAGATAATTTGGCAAAAAATCCAAAGATATTTTTATCAGGAATGATTCCTAGAACTATTTTATCATTAGCAACCATGAGTATAGGTTACTTCTCATTTAGTTTTTTTATGGATTTAATATACTAATCTATAAAAAATTGATAAAATCTATTAATATTATACATATTATTCATTCATTATGGAATCCACAGGGTTAGTTGTCAGTACTGTTTCAACTGGTATTGGACTTTTATTATCTTATTTGAATAAAAGTAAACTGGATCAATTAAAAGAATGTCAAAAAGTAACTTCTAAAGATTTCACAGGTTTTGGTTATTTAGAAAGTAAACTAACAGCACAAAATCCTTTTAATTTTGAGTTTGGAAATACTCCTTATTGTCTTTTAGTTAGGCAAATGATTTATGATCAACCAAAAACACGACATGTTAAAGATGAAAATAGTAATATTCATCCAATCATTTATAATAATACTATTTATGGTGCTACAGAGTATGCAAATCCAATATTTATTGGAGAAATGAAAATAAGTCAGGATTTTGCAAAAAGTTATCTTCCAACAGTTCATCTTAATAGAACTTACTCGTTCAATCCTTCTTTTGATGTAAACTTTCAAACAGGAAGTATTAATTTTGATGGATCTACTTATACAAGTCTGTATGGACTTCATAATGGAATAGAAATGACAGTCATTGGAGATTTTGATAATGGAAAAGTAGTAAAGAGTGATAAAATAAATTATATTGGAAAACAAAGTTTTAGAACCTTTAAAAATAATACTCAAACTGATTATAATATTAGTTTGTTTTTAACAGGTATTGGAAGTTTATGTATTGTTGGTTTTAGTGTTATGATTGGACTTGCAAAATAGATATATTTTTTTTATAATATAATTTTTAATTGAATATTTCATAAATTTCTAATTTAACTAAAAATTGATTTAAATTAATTACTATTTAAATTTATTTTACAATGGCTTTAAAAACACCTCCTCGTAGACTTGTCTATATTGTTGTTGATAAATGTCACTTTTGTAATAGTCAATGTGATTCTGTTCGACAACATAATTTTTTAAATGATTATTATACAGGATGGTCTTTTTGTTCTAATTGTGAAGATAAAGTATTTGAAACAAATAAGTTTTGGGAAGACATATATATAAATATGTCTATTGGTGCTTTTGGTTACACATGTAACGATGAGATTAAGATTGAACGCTCAAATGGTGCTATTAATATTGGATACATAACTAATTATGAATTAATACTAAGTAAATCAAATAATCGATATAAAATATGTGTAGGGTTTAAAGATGGGAAAGAAATGATGGTAAAAACTGTGTCTTTCTCTCAATTTCTTAAACACAATCCTCCAAAGAAAATTCCAATCAAGAGAAACATGATTAGTAATTTCATGACCTATGCACAAATTAATAACATTATAGATGATAATATATTTAACTATAAAGAGACTCTTGAAGAAATTTCAAATTATTTTGAGTGATTTTATATTAATGCTTTATTTGGTAACTTTAATTAGTAACTTTAATTAGTAATTTTTTTTAATAAATAAACTTTATTTAATGTTTTACATAAAATACATTTAACATCATTGATTTTTTAAAAACATTCATAACAATAATAGTGTTTATTGTTTTACAATTTTAAAGAAGAAAAGTCTGCTGAGAAAAACTTTGGATACTTAACATATTCTTTTTCATAAAAAGGTTTAAGGTTTGTGGTATAACTATTTTTTGAAAGATTAAAATTTTCAACAATATGAATGGGATTAGAACTGGTAACGATAATTTCAACACCCGTTTTAGAGACCTCATTTATTATGTCAGAATATTTCATAATTTTGAGCATTTCTTTCTTGGCAGTAATAGAATGAGCAGTTACTTTAATGCAGTTTTTGTTGCAAAATTTAATAAGTTCGTCACGAACAAAATTAGGATTTATTTCAATTTGGTTCATAAATGGCATAGTTTCAGAATCTTTAAAAATATTTTTTAATTGAAAAATACTAAAGTTAGAAACACCAATATTTTTAACTTTATTTTTGTTTTCATATTGAAAATGTTTTAATAGATCCCAATTTTCTTGATAATAAATAGGACAATGAAGAAGAACACAATCAATATAACCAATATTAAGTTGACGTAATGATTTATTAATAGATTTTGAAACTTTTTTTTTAATTAGACTTTGTTTTGAAACTTTAGTTGTAACAAATAATTCATTACGAGTAATAATACCTTCATTAATTGCACGATTTATACCTTCACCGACTTGTATTTGATTGTTATAAAGTTCAGCAGTATCTATATGTCTAAATCCAATTTTGATTGCCAAATATACTGTTTTGGAAACTAAATCTTTTGGAATCTGATATGTGCCAAAAATCATAATGAATTAATAATATTAGAAAAAATAATTTATCAATTTTATATATTTTTTATATTTTTAATAATTTATAAAATGTTTAATAGTTTAATTGTATCCAAAAAATATATAAATTTAAGTCAATAGTTTTGGGAAATCAGATATTTCTGAACATTGAGTAACTTTTGAAGAGATCATTCTGTAGTAAACATCATCAATTGATTTGAATTTTTTAACTTTTCGGATGTCTTGTTTAGGATTGGTTTTTGATATATGAGTTATTTTAAATCCAAAATTGTTAACTAAAACTTTAATAATAAAAGAAGCATGATATGCACCTGCATAATGAAAAACTGTATTAATATAATCTTTGTCTAATACTCTTCTTAAAGTTATTAAATCAACAAAAGAAGCAAAATATAGTTCCATCAAATCATAGGCTTCTTGAAGATTATTTTGAATTTTCTCTTCATCTCTTTTAGTTTTTCTTTCTTTTTTGAGTATTAATATAGATTCTGAATATAACTCAATTGATCGATTAAGTTTAAAACCAATATTTTTAAGTTCATTATTTAATATTACTTGTATTTTATTATCTTTATAAACAGTTGTAATTTTATTTAAATGTTTGAGAAACTCTTTGTCCATATTTTTTGAATTATAATAAATGCCATCTCTAGTTTTTTTAAGTTCTTTAATAATTTTATTAATATAATAGATTTGTTTATCAGGCTTATTAAAATTATATATATATTTAGAGGAGTCATAATATACATCAAAAATTTTTAATCTTCCTCTTATATCAAAGTAATGCCATCTAAAATTAGAATATTCTTCATTGGTTTTTACTTTTATTGTATTTTTCTTATTATTTCCTTTGACTGTCACAAAAGTAAATAGTTCTTTGAATATATCGCCAATTTCATCTATATATCTACCTCTTAAAATGGCAACAGACGATTTATTTTTAACACTAGTATCATAAAGTTCTATAAATAAATCATATTCTTTTTTATTATTTTTATATTCATTAATTAAATCTTTCAATAAATCAATAATATTTTTAGATTTAATAGGATCCGTAATTTTATCTAATTTACTATTACATTTAGATTCTCTATGTAGATCATAATGGATATCCATAAACATATATAGTACTTTGTTAACACCATTCACTTTACCTTCTAATCTGGCTACATTAACAGGACCATTTATATGTGTTATATTTCTCATATATAAATTGAGTATAAATTAAAATAGTTATTTATTAAAAGTTAGAACAAATCTTGCATCCACAGAAACTTAAATATCCTATTTTTGTTTTTTCTAAATTTTTTAAAACTTCGTGACGATGAAAATTTAAATGGCGATTTACATCTTTTTTTTCATTAATAATTTTTTTTAATACTCCCTTGCCATGACTATCATTTTCTATAAACCTACTAATATCATATACATAGTATTTTGTAAAAAATAATAAGTTTGTCTTAGAACAGTATATTAGATTTTTTCCTTCATTTACATATTTTAAATAATCACAATAATATATTTTTTTATTTATTTCACATTCCATATTTTATATGTTATAGAATAATTATATTTGGTCAATTTTTAATAAATAATTTTAAAATAAGAATATGAGTTCTTTAAAAGAAAAATTACTATTGATGAGTCTTGATGAGTTAGAAGATGAACTAATAGAGTCTAATAACAACTATGTTAAACAACTTGTAATAAAAAAAATTATAAAGAAAAAAGAAGATGAAATTAAGAATAAAGTTAAAATAAAAAAAACAAAAAAAAGAAAATCAAGGAATAGTTTTGAAAAAATGAGAGAAGAAAAAGAATATTTGCGTGCAGAAGATTTTCTTGATGATATACTTGCAATAGATGATGACATACAAGAAGAAGAGCAAAAAGAAGAAATAAATTATGATCCTCTTTTAATAGATGAAGTTAGGAAAGATGCAATAAATAACAGAGTTATGGATAGATTAAATTCTGATATTTTTATAAAAAAAACTTCCTTAAAAAGAAAAAAAATAGAATCACCATATGTAGATAATAGTGATGATTATTATGATAATCCAAGTAGATTAGGTATAGATCCATACGATTTTAGTAACAGACGTTTTATTAAAAATTAGTTAAGTTCTTTTTTAACTACAAGTCTATAAGATACAGTAAAACCCGAGGTTGGTGAGACTCTAATAATCCTTATGACATCTCCTGATTTTGCACCATAATATCGAACCATAGGGTCTTTGTAACTTATTTTAAGAGACCCGGATTTAGTAACATTATATTTCTCAAAATATTTTTGTTTTTCATCTTCATTAAGAATTTCGAATTTAGGTACTAGATTACAGCTAACTTTATCAATCATAAGATCTTTTTCTAAAAATAATTCTGTTTTTTCATATCTTGTAGTTACAATATTCATTGGTGTTTTATTAATACTTTTAACTACTAAAATACTATCTTTATTTTTGTGTGCCATAAGGAATTCTGCAATGCCTGTAGTTTTACTAACTGTTGAAATATTTTGAAGAAGAAGTTTAACAATTATTTCTCCTTTGGAAGTAACAACTTTATATGAAAAGTCGTCTGGTCGACTATCTAATATTTTTTTAATATTTTCATCTAATTTATTTTTTTCTAATAAACCACGATTAGTCAACATTTTAATTATATTGGTGAGAATGGTATCTCTTATATTGTCTTGATCTTTTTGAATAGGGATAAGATTTGGTGTATCCATTAATAACTATATATTATAGCTAAATAATTCTTAAATATATTTTCAAATTTATAAATTTTTGCTTATACTAAACTTATAAATTCTTATAAAAATTTGCTATTTTACAAGATAAATAGAATAAATTATGCTTAATTTAAAGTTCTATATTCAGTAAAAAATTCAGAAGAAGTAGCAGACATTGGTTCGGATGCTGTGAAATTTTCAGTGTCAAAAATAGGCTGTTCTAAAAAATGAGTTGTGATATTACCACCTGATTGTAGATTTCTTAATTCATCACTGAGTTGTTTATTAAAAGGTTGTTCAGTAGTTGAATCATTGTCTAGTTTTATATTATAATCTTTTATGGCTTGTTCAATTGCAGGATCATCAAGATCTTTTACAGGATTACCAGAAGTGGAAATATTAAGAGTTTTAAATATTTCGTTGATTTTAGAGTTATCATAACTGCCCCCTTCTAATACAGGATTTTCAATGTATCCAAGTTGTTCAAGACCAAATGCTGTTTTATCATTTATAAGTTCTCCTTCATATCCTCTCGCTTTGTCAACTACAAATTGAACAGCAGACGGATCTACATCAAGCAAATATAAATTATCTTCAAGTTTATGACAAATATCTGTTTTTTCTAAATTATCAAGATTTACATATCTATCTAATTTTCTCTTACAGGTTCTAAATACTTTATCGTCACTAACAATTTTTACAATAGACATATATTATAAGATACTAAATAAATTAATTTAATTAAAACAAAAAATTGATAAAATTTATTAATTCTATAATTTAAAATGGATGGAGAAAAATCTTCGTCTTATTTTAAAATGGGTAGTGTTGGAAAAATCAGTTTATTAAATACAATATCAAGTTATAAAATATGTAAATCTATTAATTTAACTAAATATAGTTTTTTGGTGGCTATAAATGAATTAAGGTCTTTGATAAATTTTAAACACCGTTTTATAGTAAAAATGTTAGATTACAAATTTATGGATTCATCTAAACCAAGAATAGATATATATCTTGAATATGTTGGTATTCCATTATCTGAGTATATACTCAAAAATAATTTATCGTTAACAGAAAAAACTATATTAAAAAATAATATCAGAGAAGCAATTGATTATATTCATTTAGAAGGTTATTATCACGGAGATTTAAGTACAAATAATATTATGATAGACCAAAATGGTAATCCAAAAATTATAGATTTCGGTAATTGTATGTCTCAAAATTCAAAACCGATTTTTCCTCCAACAATTGATGTACAAGACCCCCTAAATAGATATGAAGGTATAGAAATGGATATATTTGCATTAAAAGTTATTAACTATTTAATAGATAATTCGACTATTCCTACTAAAACAATAAAATCTCAGTTTAATTTAAAAGAAAATCTTAGTCTTAAGAAATTAAGAATAAATAAAATAAGGAATAGAGTTTTTGATAAACAACTGATAGTAAATAAAAAAGATATATCAAGAGAACTATTAATAAGTATAGAAATTTATTCAGATTTAATTAATAAATATACAGAATCGGATTTAAAACTAGAAACAATCATTAAAGCATCGAATACTTTATTAGGCGGAAACACAGATTTTAAAGAAAGTTTTAATGTGTTTGAAAAAAACAATTTTCAATATTATAATCTTTTGAATAATTTGAATAAAAATATGTGTGAAGTTTACTATGATTTAATAAAGAGAGAAGACTTCAATAATAAAAATCAAGATTATATAATATTGTTAATATCAATTATAGAAAAAGTTAATAATAAAGAGTTAAAATTTAATAGTTTTATTCGAAATATTTTAAATTCTAACTTTTCTATGAAAGATTTTTTATCGACTATTCAAAAATTAAAAAAACAATTATCGATAAATGATCCTCTTTTTATTCTTTTAAAAGATAGGAATTATGACAATCCAATAAATCTTTATACAACACTAATTTCTCATTAATTTATTTTGTTTAGAATTAAAAAATGAAATAAATAATTATTTAACCAAATATATACATTAGTTATTATGAAATTAGTTGTAGTAGAATCACCCGGTAAAATTAAGAAAATACAATCTGCATTAGGTTCTGATTATAAGCTTGCTAGTAGTATTGGTCATATTATTGATCTTCCGGCAAAATCATTATCAGTTGATGTAGATAATAATTTTGAGCCTACTTATAAAACTATTCCAGGAAAGAGTACTGTTATAAAAGATTTACAAAACCTTGCTAAAAAATGTTCAGAAGTAATTATAGCTTCTGATAAAGATAGAGAAGGTGAAATGATTGGTTGGAGCATTGCGAAAGTTTTAAAATTAAAGGATCCAAAAAGGATTGAATTTACAAATTTATCAAAAGAGGCTCTTATTAAAGCTATTCAAAATCCAGGTAAAATAGATCTTAAAATGGTTGATGCCCAAAAAGCAAGAAGAGTATTAGATAGAATAGTTGGATACTATCTGTCTCCATTATTATGGCAAAATGTACAACCTGGTTTATCAGCTGGTAGAGTACAATCAGTTGCAGTTAGAGTTATAGTTGAAAGAGAAAAAGAGATAAGAGATTTTTTGGAAAATAAAGTACCTAATTTTTATAGAATTCGAGGAGAATTTACAGATAAAAGTAAATCAGAATATGCTTCTCCATTGTATAAAAAAGGAGAAAAGAGTATTGCTAAAATAGATTCAAAAACAGCTCATAAGATGATGAATGATATGACAGAATCTAAATTTAAAGTTACTAGTATAGATAAAACTAAATCCACTAAAAATCCTGGGAAACCTTTTACAACATCAACTCTTACACAAGAAGCTGGTAGAAAACTTGGTTTTACAGTTAAACGAACTATGCAAGCCGCTCAAAATCTTTATGATGCAAGTTTAATTACTTATATGAGAACTGATGAAACTGTGTTGTCTAATGAAATTATTAACAAATCAAAAGAATATATAATAAAAAAATTTGGTAATAATTATCATCACCAAAGACAGTACTCAAAAGGTAAAAATACTCAAGGTGCACATGAAGCAATAAGACCAACTGATATTAATAAAGAAACAGTAAATATAAGTGGAAAAGTTAAATTTGACGAGCAAAAATTATATTCATTAATTTGGAAAAGAACAGTTTCATCTCAAATGGCACCTGCTATATTTGATGTGACAACATTGGTTGTAGAAGGGTCTCGAATAAAAGACTATGATTTTAGAACAACTTTTAATGCTATAACTTTTCCTGGTTTTATGGCTGTATATAATGTACAAAATATAGAAGGTGTTGAAGAAACAGAAGATATTAAAACAGGTAAACTTCCTGCAGTAGGCTCCGCGTTGAATCCTAAAGAAATAGTTGCAAACACTGAATTTGACACACCTCCTCCAAGATACGATGAGCCGAGTTTTGTAGCAAAACTTGATCCCGAAAAAGGATTAAATATAGGTAGACCTGCAACTTATGTACAATTAGTTTCAAGAATACAAGAAAAAAACTATGTTGAAAAAAGAGATAATGAAGGTAAGAAGTTTAAAGGAGATAAACTCACATGGAAAGGTAAAGGTAAAATAGAAAAAGAAGAAACAGAAACAATACTTGGTGGAGATAAAAATAGATTAACACCAACACCATTAGGAGAGTTAGTTACTGAATATTTAGTAAAAAAATTTCCGACTATTATGGATTATCAATTTACAAGTGGTATGGAAGAGTCATTAGATAAAGTTGCAGAAGGAACAGAAAAATGGCAAGATGTCATTAAAAATTTTTATGATAAATTTGTTCCAATAATAGAAAAAGTTAAAAAAGAAAAAAGTATGAAAGAAACAAAAGTTAGACTATTAGGACAAATAGACGGTGAGGATGTTTATGTGAGATTTGGTAAATATGGTTCATATGTTCAGCAAGGAGATTCTAAAATAAAAAAAGCCCCTGTGAAACCCCCTTTGAATTTTGATTCAGTAAAACTATCAGATGCAAAAAAACTACTTGAGTATCCAATTATTTTAGGTAAAATAGGAGCAAAACAAGTGCTTCTTAAAAGTGGCAAACATGGGTTATATGTAAATATTGGCAAACAAAATATATCTATTGATAAAAAAAATATTACTATTGAGGAAGTTAAAAAACTATTAGAAGAAACGAATAAAGATAATTCACTTGCAAACTTTAAAGAAGATACTAAAGTTTATAAAGTATTAAAAGGTCCTTATGGATTATTTGTAAATGTAACTGACACAAAAAATAAAAAAATAAAATATAATGCATCAATACCTGAAGGTACAGATACAAATAAACTGACTTTAGAAGATATAAAAAAATTTATTGAAGATTATTTTGAGAAAAAAAGGAATAGATTCAAAAAAAAGAAAAATTAATTTAAAAAATTGATCTAAAAAAATATATTCTTATCAATAGTATGGAAACTGAAATTGTTAGACATTCTGTGATCGATGAAGATCTTAAACTTGCACTTCAGTTAGAGGCAGAATTAAATAAAGAACTTAATTTTGACAAAAATAAAAATGACGAAATAGAAAATACTAAAAATTCTAATACAGAAATTAAATCTAATAAAAAGAAAAAAAACAGATGTCATAACTGTAATATAAAAACAGGTATGCTTGGTTTTAGTTGCAAATGTGGCGGATCTTATTGTTCCAAGTGTAGATATCCAGATACACACATTTGTGATTTTGATTGGAAAGCGGAGAATAGAGAAATATTAAAAAAAAATAATCCTAAAATTGTCTCCGATAAATTAAACAGATTATAAATATTTATTTATCTCTTAAGTTCACTAATATGCCATCTTTCGAAATATCCATTTGGAAGATTTCTTTTAATAATAATTGGACATACGCCATATTCTATTTCCAATTCTGCTTTTTTTAGATCAGGAAGATGATCAGTTCCTTTAACCATACATTTTGCAGACTGTGACAATTGTTTTGTTCTGTCACCAAGAAGTCTTATTCTTTCATCATAAAAAAGAACAGGTTTACCGATTCTTTCATTTCCTTTTAACTCTTTTAACACTTCTGGACGTTCAACTTCCTCATCTTCAAAATACTCATCATCAGAGTTTTCAGCATATTTAAAATAACAATCATCTTCATCAGGAACAATTTCTACTTCATCAACTTCATTGTTATCATCCAATTTATCTTCATCATCAACATCTTCATCTGAATAATCTTCTTCAAAACCGACATCTGTTTCAATTTCATCTTCAAATTGACCATCTTCAATATCAGAACCACCTTCATGTTCATCATATTTAAGTTCTGATTCTTGATACTCATCATAATCATCATCTAATTCTTTATCTGTTTTTTTTTCCTTTTTAACTTTTTTACTTTTGGTAATTTTTTTAGATTTCTTAGATGTATTTAATTTATTAGATTTATTCGATTTTTCTCCAGATACTGGCATCTTATAAACTATATTAATAAGTCTATAAATAAATTATCAATATTTCTAGAAAAAACGATCTAAATTAAATATTTAGATGTCCCAATATATTCTGCAAGTTTTACAAATATATTTGGTTTTAAAAGAGTCCTTACTTCTAAATATTATAGCCTCTTTTAGACTTATATTTTTATGTGATGGGCAATCTGAATTTGGACACAAATATTTTCTTGTTATAGGTAATATATCTGAATAAATTTTCATATCTATATTTTCAGTACTTGTCAACGATGTTGATGAATCTGATGTTTTTGAATATATTCTAGTTCCTTCTTTAATTTTTTGATTATAGATACAATTTTTACAAACAAAATGAGCTATATTAGAATCTGATAATTCTAAACTTTTATTTTTCATTAAAATCTTTTTGTCATTTGGTAATGTGTCTTGCACTCTATTGAATACTAATTCTTTTTCTTTTGATGTTAGTTTTTTATAAACAGGAGATTTTAAAAATAATGGAATATTAACTTTTTCTATATGTCTTTTTATAATTTGTTCAGATTCTCCATCTATTGCAGACTTTATCAAGTTTTTAAAATCATTTTCATCAGATCCACCTGACTGGACTTTAGTATTGAGTGAATCTTTAGATATATCATATGCATTATTACAATTTGGACAAAAGAACATTACTGTTATATATAATTTACTATTTTAAATAATTTATTTTATTTCATTTTTTTATCTTAAATTGTTATTTTTATAAATATATTTTATAAAAGTTAATAATGGTAATTAAATAATATTAATAAGACTATTAAAGACTGTTGGAATAATATTCAAAAATTAAACAGACGCATTGGTTTAAAAAAGTTATAAGGAAAAATTGACTTAATTTAGTATTATTAATATTCATATAAATCATAATTTATAATATTTAAAATCATGACTAAGAATATTGAGAATATGAGTTCAGATGATAACGGCAAGAAATCCAGTGCCACTAGTAGATTTAATAAGTTTATGCAACAACGTCGAACAGGTAAAGGCGAACCACATACACATACTTTTTTTGGTGGACCACATGGCTCTTACTATATTAAAGACGATGAGTATGATAAATTTTTAGAGTTGTATTCAGCTTCTGTAAAAGAAGGGAAACAAGAACATTTTATTGTTGAACGTCCAAAAGAGGTTGGTCCTTTATGTATAGATATTGATATTGACTTTGATCCTGATGATAAATTTTCAAATAGACAATACACTCAGAAACATGTCAAATGCATAATTAAAAAAATTAATGGATTGCTAAAAAAATACACTAAAGTAGATGATAATAAAATAAAAGCGTATGTAACAGAAAAAAAGAAACCAACTGTAGATTTAATTAATGGAACTGTAGATGTAAAAAGGTATAAAGATGGATTTCATATAATGTATCCTAAAATTTCATTAACTACAAAAGATAGATACACTTTTGTCCATATGATAGAAACTAAAGTATTTGCATCAAAAATACTGGAAGATATACCTTTTAAGAATGATCCAACTGATATATTTGATAAGAGAGTAATAAAATCAAATGGATGGATGATGTATGGATCAAGAAAAGCTACTGGACAATTATATAAATTATCTAAAATATATAATTCAGAAGGTAAAAGCATTAAAATTAAAGATGAAAATTGGTGTCAAGTACTCATAAATAGAGGTTTTAATGAAGGAGAAGAAGTAGAATTAAAAAATACAGATGATGAATTTTTCAAACAAGCTGAAAAGAAAACAGGAACTAAAATAACTAAAAAAATTAAACATAGAGTAGAAAAATTAGAAAAGATAGAGGAAGATGATGATTCAGAAGTAAATTTAGACGGTTATGATTGTGAAGATGGAGAAGATTTTGTAGAAAATACTGTTTCTGATGTTGAAAAAGGTAAAATAGAAAAAATGGTTGAAATTTTAGATCCAAAACGTGCATATAATTATGATACATGGACACAAGTAGGATGGTGTCTTAGAAATATAGATAAAAGATTATTATCCACATTTAAAAAATTTTCTAAAGAGTCACTTGCAAAATATTTAAAAGAAAATCCTAAAGCGGGAAAGAAAAAGTATGATGATAAAGGATGTGAAGAGTTATGGAAAACAGCAAGAACATCTGGATCAATGTTAACTGTTAAATCTTTGTATCATTGGGCAAGAACCGATAACTATATGAAGTATATGGAAATATCTAGAAAATATATTGCAAAAGATTTAGTCATCGCATGTACAGCAAATGAATATGATGTAGCAGTTGCATTACATAAAATGTATTGTAATCAATATGTTTGTGCATCTATTCAAAAAAATAAATGGTATGAATTTCAAGGACATAGATGGGTATATATTGATAGCGCATATACTCTTAAGAAGAAAATGTCAACAGAGTTTGTAAGTGAATTAAGCAATCTTCAATTATATCTTTATCAAGAAAAAGAGAGAGTTGATGAGGCAAATAATAGAGAAGATAGAGATCACCTTATAGATAGAGCTTTAAGCATGAAAGATGAGATTTTAAAAAGGTCTGAAAGAACATTGAAATTAATTGATAAGCTTAAAACTACTACCTATAAAGAAAATGTATTAAGACAATGTGCTCTTCTATTTATTGATTCTGAATTTGAAGAGAAGTTAGACTCTAATAGAAATTTATTAGGTTTTAATAATGGTGTATATGATTTAAAAAATGATGTATTTCGGGCGGGTACTCCTGAAGATTATATTACTTTTACAGTCGGATATAACTACAAAGAGTTCAGCATGAAGAATAAATATGTAAAAGCTATACATGAATTCTTTGATAAAATCCAGCCTGAAAAAGATATGAAAGAGTATATGTTGTACTTATTCGCAAGTCATTTAGATGGTAATATAAAAAAACAAAGATTTCCTATATTTACCGGATATGGAGGTTCTAATGGTAAAAGTGCAAGTTTAGATTTAATGTCTTTAACACTTGGTGATTATGCATCTTCTGTTCCACATACTTTATTAACAAGAAAAAGAGGAAGTGCAGGTGGAGCTACACCTGAATTAGCAGATAAAAGAGGTATTAGAATGGTTCAAATTAATGAACCATCAAAGAGCGATGAAATAGAAGTAGGTTATATGAAAGAATTAACAGGTAAAGATCAAATTCAAGCCCGTGCATTATATGGTGATATGTTTTACTTCAAACCACAATTCCAATTTATTTTAATTTGCAATAAACTTCCAAGAGTTGACGCAAATGATGGTGGTACATGGAGACGTATTCGAGCTATTCCATTTGAAGTACAATTTATTGATTCGGATAAAAAGATAGAACATCCTGGGAAACAATTCTATAAAGATGAGAATTTAGAAGAAAAATATGAGCTTTGGAAAGCTCCTTTTATCTGGTTGCTCTTAAATAAATACTATCCTGATTATAGAGACGGAAAATTTCATGAACCAAATAAAGTTACACAATGTACTAAAGATTATCAAAAAGATTCTGATTTCTTTTTTGAATTTTTAGATGAATTTTATGAAATGACTAAAGATAAAAAAGACCATGTTACTATTGAAGATTTATGTAATGATTTTAAAGATTATACAAAAGAATGGTGGCCTGGTAATTCACAACGACCAACAAGAAAAGATCTTTTAAAATATTTAGAAAATAGTGGGTTTCAAAGATCAGGAACAAAAGTAGGTGGAATGAGATATAAACTTTTAAATGGTGATGATGGATTACAAGGATTTGACTAATAAGGTTTTTAATTTATTATTTAGGAAATATTTAATTTTTAAATTATTAAATTATTATTTATTTAAAATTATTTCTTAGCTAAATTATGATTGATTTTGATTTTATAGATACTACAACTGATAAAAAAGTTCGTCTAAAACTTAATATAGATATTATAGAAGATATTTACTATCAAAAATTAAAACCTGTAAAAATTACAGAAAATTTTAAAAAAGAAGTATCAAAAATAGATGAAAAAATACCTTTATATGATACTTTTTCTGAAAATATATATTTGATAAGTAAACATAATACATATACCAGAGTTATTAAACAACATTATAGGTTCCCCAATAAAAAATTAATTGATTCCATTAAAAATAAAATAATTGATTCATCAGATCCTTTAAAAAATAGAATTCAGAAAAAAAAAGATTTAATCTTAGATTTTATTAAAATATACAATCTTGAGATTCTTGAACAAACATATATTAGAGTTTTTTATGAGTTTTCTTCTGAACTTGGCAAAAATTTAACTAATTGTTTGAGACCATCTTTTTCAAGATATTTTAAGCATATCAATCCATATTATACAAGAAGTGAAATTATTAATACAGCTCTAAATATGGGATTAATTAAGTCAAGTAAAGTTTATTATGATGAACATAAAATAGATGAATTATGTCCAAAAGTTATTGATAATGATATTGATAAAAAAACTATATTATCTCATCATAAACATATATTAGAAAATAAAAAAATGGGCATAGTTCAGTATTATTCATTACAAGGTAGTTTTTTTATGAATCAGTATTTGAGAGGATTAACACAATACAAAACTAAAAACAATTATTTGGAGGGGTTAATTGATACCATGAAAAATATTGTCACAACTGCTCCTTCATTTGATAAGAGTTATATTGTTTATCGATTTGTGGAGGATGATAAATATTTAGAACATTTGGAAATAGGAGATATATTCATTGATAAAGGGTTTACAAGTACAACAAGAGATCCTTTTTATAATTCAGATGATATAAAATTTGGTTTTGTGTTAATGAAAATAAAGATTCCAGGAAATAAAAAAGGTGTTGGATTATGTATGGAAACTGTTTCACATTTTCCAAAAGAACAAGAAATAATTCTTCCACCAGGAACTAAATATAAATTAGTTAATAAAAATAGAAATTGTGATTTTTATCATACAAGTTTTTCTTTTGCTACTAAAGTATCACAAAGATATGAATTTGAAATAGTTGGTATTGAAGATATTAAAATAGATAGACCTGATACTTTTAAAATAAAAGAAGTAGATTTTTTAAAACTAACAGATACAATTGCAAGTATTGATGAAAATCTATACAAATTTTGTAAAAAATTTTGTGGTGATCAGTATAGATTTCAAACTAAAATAGGAGATAAATTATATAACTTAGTTGTAGAAAGATATGATTCTACATCTGTTTATTCGAACTTTTATTATAATCGTACAGAAAACGGTGTTTCGATATATTCAATTGATAAAGATTATGTTTCTTTCAGCCTTGAATTAACTGAGAAATTTTTATATGTCAATTATTATTTTCATCATTCTTTGACGGATAGAGACAATATAACTAATGAAGATTTATTAAAGTTTGTAGCATCTGTCGCAAAATTTTTTGGAATAAGACATGTTATTATATTTACTGATTATGAAATTAGTGAATACAGTTTTGGATTAGGGAATCATTGCGTTGATTTTTATGAGTATCTCAAAACTGGGAAAGAAAGATTTGAGAGTGAAGGCTATTTAGTAAAAGCCAAGTTCACCTATTATGCTTTGGATAGAATGAAAGATATCAGTATTAAAAGAGTTTTAAAAAAATCTGATAATGATGAACTTTATCAAATTAAAAAAAGATTATATACAGGAAAAGATAATTTAAGAGATTTTTATTTATGGATTGTAGAGAATTATTCTTATTTAGTCGAAACTTTAATTAGTAAAACTCCAAGAGTATTTAAAGAATATAATCCTTTTGATTATGATTATTATATTATGGATCCAAGTAGTTATCTTGTTAAAAAAAAATATTTGCCTTTTTATTGGTTTATGTCTAGTTTCACTTATGATGTTGATATACAACCTAAAAATAAATATAGATTATCGGATGATATTAATCAATACAGAAATAGAAGACAATAATTTATTTACTTAAATCTTTACTCAAATTAATAAAAGTAATAAATACCAATAAAAATATTAAAAATATCATAATAACTGTTAAAATTTTTACAGTTTTTGAATTTTCTTCAGGATTATTGAACATCTCATATACACTATTTACTTCTTTAGTTTTGCAACCTACCCCTTGTAATCTATCTGCATAACTATAACCATAACCTAAATCAAATCTAGATGGATCAATGGTTTGACTTGTTTTATATTTAGCTTTATTTTGTAGATCATAATTTATATTTGTTGATTGTCCAACAGGATTGTGTTTAAATATTGGTTTTGGATTTGTATAAATATGATGAGACTTTTTCCCTTTTTTTATAAACCATGGCGTATCAGGTGTAACAAGTATAACAGATTTCCCTTTTCGATTAATCCAAGAGTCAATTGATTCAATAGAGTCGAGAGATTCTTCATCATTAACCATTTTATGTTTTATATTTGATAGTTCAAATACTTTTTTTTTGTCAATTGTTAAATTATTCTCAGAATTTGAACCAATATAATGGTATTCATTTGCTCTTCCTAAAGTTCCAATACTATAATTACTATTTTTAAGAATATCACTATAAACTACAAAAGCTTTTACTGGTCTAAATCCTCTATGAGAATAGACTAATCCAATATGATTATAACCTGATGGTGCAACAGGCGTATAAATAGCACCATTTGCGAAAGTTTTTAGTTTTAAAAACTCTGTAGTTACCGTTGTATATTTCTTATTTACTAATAGAAAATTAGTAGTTTCAAAATAGTTTTTCTCATTGAATAAATCTCCGCAATACACATATGAGTTAGGATTTAATCCGTGTTTTTTTAAAACATAGTATATCCCTTTAGGATCAAATCGAAATACTCTTTTATTATCTTCACCATCTAGATAATACACCAATTTTTCAGGATTTCCTGCTCTTATTAAAATAAAAGGTGTAGTATCATCTATAGAAGTATTACCAAATATATCTGTAACGACTATACGTTCCATTATAATCTAGATAAGAAAAAATCTAGATAATAAAATTATTTTTAATTAAACACATTTATTCTTCTTCAGAAGCAACTGGTAATGCTTTCCCTGTAATAAATTTATCTATTTGTGTATTTGGATTTTTAATTATTTTATCTTCAACTATATATGACTCAATATTATTCATCTGTAATATTGTTTTACTCATTGGATAGTTATATTTGTTGGATAAAAATTGGTCATGTTCAAAAATATTATCTACTTTTATAGCTAGAAGATTATTGCTCATTGATTCAATAGATATAAATCCATTTTTTTGTTTTTTAAATGCTTCTCTAAATTCAGGAACTGTTTTTACTTCTATACCATTAACTTTATTAATAATGTCACCTGATTTTATCATTCCCATTTCATGAACATATGAACCCGGAAGAACATTGGATACAATAAGAGTAGAATTAACTCTATTTTCTTTTCTTGAATAACTTAATAATCTATTTTTTTTATTTCTAGTCCAAGGTAAACTTTTTAGAATCTCTAAATGGTTAAAATAGAGTGGCATAATTATAAGACCAAATATTATTTCAAAATCAGGAGGAGTTAGATTAGGTCTAAGTTTTCTTATAGCATAAGGATATTTCACATTAAATTCTAATACACTTCTCATCTCTTTATGTGTTTCTGAACACCAATAAGTTATATTTACTTTGTCTCCTAATTTATATCTATACATCATATCATCTATATGAACTTTTTGTATTGACCATGAAACATCCATTTCTCCATATTTGTCTACATTATAATTTCCAAAAGTTAAAAGTATATCTTTCGGTTTTAGTCCTGCTTTTATTAGTGGGGATGACTTCACTAAGTTTCTTATCATATAACCAACTTTATCATTGCTGATTCCTAAATATTCTAACAAGTTATTATCAGTGCTCATAAAAGAACATCCTAAATCAGGAACAGTTAGAATTTTGTCTTCATTATTTTCTTTATTTGAACAAGCCATCATATCTTTTGCAATGATTATAAAATCTTTAATTGGAGATACATAACCTATGTTATCTGCTGATGTCATTTTAGAAGTATTTATTCCAATAACTTTTTTAGTTTTGTTTAATATTAAAGGTCCACCAGAATTTCCTGAATTAATTGGGGCATCTGTCTGAATATATCTACCTTGTATGCCTGATACGATACCTCCTGTAAATTTAATTCTATCCTCTCCTAATGGAAACCCAACAGTAACAACACTATCCTCTTCATTAACTTCATCTGAATTGCCAAGTTCTAAGTAAGCTTTGTTTTTAAAATTTATTGCCTTTAATAAAGCTATATCTTTTTCAAAATTGATAGATATAAGCTCTACATCTATCTTTGTTTTTCCATTATCAGGAACAATTATAGTTGTTTTTATACTATCTTCAACAACATGAGCACATGTTAAGATAATACCATCATTGTTAATAAAAAAACCTGTACCTGTAGAAATATACTCTGCATATGTCTTGTAGGGGTTTTCCCAATCGAATTCAATATTATTAGCAAATATTTGACATGTAGCTTTAGTGTATACAGTTCTATCCATATATATACTATTATAAAAATTGAATTTTTACAAAAACTTATTAGGTCATTTAATGTCATCAGTCTCAATGGAAAATCTTCTCTTTGCTCGTATGACCCAAGTTATGGGTTCAAAATCTAAATATTCTAAAAAAGTAAAAAGAACTGATAATAATTATATATATCATCCAATCTTTATAAACACTGAATTTTCGCCATTTCAACAAACATCAACATCAAACAATGGAGAGGTTACAACTGTTGGTAACACTCCATATTGACCTTTCGAAATTTGATTTGTTTTTTTTCACATTAGGTGAAAAGTTTAATAGACAAACTAAGCAATCAGTTGTTTTCCGAATGTTTTATGTGAGAGTTTCTTATTAACAAAAGGATGTTGTAACAATTCTTCTGGTTCAACTCTTTTATCAGGATTTACCGTCAAACACAATGCAATAAATTCTGTAAATTGACTTATATCTTCACTTCCCCATTTTGATTTAGATCCTAGTTTTTTTATGAGATTTTCTTTAATTGGAAAATACTCTATTTTATCTCTTCTTTTTAATAAACCTTTTTTTGTATAAAATACATGATATTTATTTGATTTTTCTAATAATTTTGAATCTATTGGACCAAAATGTTTTACTATTAAATATATATGATCTCTATCTCTTGTTATTCCTCTATATTTTTGAGGATCAAAAAGTATATCACCTGTAGCTAATTCGTACAAAGTGCATCCTAGCGACCAAATATCAGATTTATAATTATATGGCTCTGCTTCTAAAATTACTTCAGGCGCGCGATAATATCGAGTTTGAATTTCCTCATTAATAATATTTTTTTTACAATTACCAAAATCTCCAAGTTTAACATTAATAGTATTCAATAGTTTTTCATCAATAAATTCTACATCGTTATCAGAGTCATCAGAAGAGTCATCAGAAGAATTATCTGAAGAGTCAGAACTGTCATCCGTGTCAGAACTATCATTTATATCTTCCATATAATGACCCATATGAGTAATTAATTTTTTAATTGTATATTCCTCGTAATTAGAATGTTTTCTATTCATTTTATTTTTTTTTAATTTTTCTTTGAATTTAAAAGATCTAAACTTATTGATTATTTCTTTTATGTTTCTTGATACTCCCTCGACAAGAATATTTTCTGGTTTCAAATCAGTATGAGTCATATCTAATTTTTTGTTTAATATATCTATACTTTTTGTTATATTGTAAGCAGTTCTTTTTATCACTTCTATGGGAAATCCATTCTCGAATCTTTTATCTTTTTCCATTATATCACCCAAAGATCCAACCATTAACTCGAAAATAAGAACAACTCCTATACCACTATCAAATTCATGTTCAAAAAAATCTAAAATCCCTGTTAAATATTTAGTATTTAATTTATTAATTTTATTAAGTATTCCAACTTCGTCCATTGCCGTTTCATAATCTTCTGTATTTTGTATTTTAGCTACAACAAAATTATCATGATTTATATCATATGTTAACCAAACTACTGAAAAAGCACCTGAACCTATTTTCTTGATTAATAAATACCTTTTATCTATAAATTTGCCAGGATATCCAAGAGTATCAAACTCTGATGTGCTTTCTTCATCACTTGAAATTGAGTAATTATCCATACTTTAATTGATTAATACCTACTTAAGTAAAATTAAGATTGAAAGATACAATTTTATTGAGTATTAATATAAGTTATATGATTGAAATATTCACAGATGGTTCTGCGGATAATATGAAAAAAGATGTTGGAGGGATTGGTGTTTATTTTTATGATGATAAATACAAAAACTATAATATATCTAAAAAATATACAAATAAACCTACTAATATTAATATGGAACTTAAAGCTTGTATTGAAGGCATTGAACAAGTAATCGAAATTTTTAAAGATAAAAAAGTTAATTGGGATCTCACTATCTATACAGATTCACAATACTCTATAGACACTGTTGAAAAGTATTCTCCAGAATGGATTAAATACGGATGGTTAAAAAAAACAGGAAAGCAAATATTAAATTTAGATGAAATTAAAAAACTTTATGTACTTGCGAAATGTTATAATGTGAACTTTGTTCATGTAAGAAGTCATAAAAAAGAACCTGCTAATAAAAACTCATTGGAATGGAAAAAATGGTTTGGTAATAAAATGGCTGATAAACTTGCAAATGAAGCTAGGAATAATTAATACTCTTTTAATTTTCTCTTTAAGGATTTATTTTCTTTTTTAACTTCTTTAAGAGTTGATTTTAAAGCTTCATTATTTTTTTTTAATTCTTTGTTTTCTTTTTCTAATTCATTAATTTTTATTCCTATTTCTTCAGTTGTCATTTTTGAAAAAAATATTGCGTTTTTTGCTTGAACTGACCAATTTCTTCCTCCATTTGTTAATATTACATAATCAGGTAAACCATCCGCTCTGAATAAATTCCCTCCTAATCTAAAATTATAACTATCGTCTTTTCCTATTGTAAAATATCTTAAATGTGTCGATAATGGTACTTTTTGTATATCTTCAACACGTTTATAAAATTTAAGTTTCTCTTGGATTTCTTCATCTGTCAGTTTATCTTGAGTTGTATATTTTGGTCTTATGTAACCATCTGAGCCTAAGCGAGTTCCTCCATACATAATATTATTTATATTTTATTTTTGCTTTATATCACAAAAGACATTAATGAATTCATAATAATTGTATCTATTTTTTCTTTTTATCTTGGTTTAGATTTTTAATAAAATCTTTGATATCTGAGTCTCCATTATCTAATGAGTCGTCTATTATTTTTTCACCAATTACTTCTTCTAGCCATTTTCTTAATTCTGATTTACTTGTCGATACTTCTTTATAAAAATAATAGTTATTTGGAGATACTGTCCATACAACACCTGTATATACATTTTTTAATAGTATCTTAAATAAATTACCTTCTTTTGTGAACATACTATGAATATATAATGCCTTTACTTTTTTTTGAATTTCATTATCAATATAAGTAATATGATAACCTTTTTCTAATTTTAAATCATCATGTGATTCTATAATTTTCCATCTATCAAGATCCTCACCAAACTTTTTACGTATCTTTTTGTCTATTTTGTCATAATCTATTTTTTTTCTTTTCTTTAAAAGATTTTTAACTATAGGATCATTGTCAAAACCCATATAAGATTATTTATAAATTAAACGAGTATATTTAAGTAAGTATTTTTTATACATATATAGTATCGTACTATGTCGTCAACATCAGAATATAAAATCAGTAAAATTACAGATATATACGTTGATGGTTCAGGTTCGCTTCCTGAAAAAATAGAAAAAAAACTATCAACTGTATCTTGGGCAAGCCAAATAGAAGAAGAATTAGGAGATTCCTTAATAGATGAACTGTTGGTTTCAAGTAGCTGTTCATCAAATGATTCTGACACAGATTTAGATATAAATGAAACAGTTGATAATTTAGTAGCAGATTTTAATAAAAATAATGTAAGCACATTACATGCAAGTTTATTTACAGTTGTTACCAATCTTAAAAAAGAGATTAAAAATCATATAGATTCTAAATATTCAAATAATTTTAAAATAGAAAATTTTAAAGATAAATTAGAATGGGTAAGAGATTTAACTGATCATTTTAGTAAAAAATTAAATATGAAAATTATAACACATTTATCTAAAAATAATTCTATACCTAGATCATCTTATAAATTTTGTGATTTTGGTAAAGATTGCAATTATAATTACAATCATAAAAAATATTCAGGTTGTTTTGCTCAACACTTTGTTTATAATTTTTTATCAGCTGATATGAATTCTCTTATTAATTATATTGAATCTAATAAAAATAAAAAGTTAAAATATATGGAAATTTTAACATGTATGAATACAATTTGTTATGTGGTTAATCATATGAAAGATGAGTATTCAGGTATTTTAAGTTATTATCCTGATCAAATAGAAACTATGCATAAAGAAAGAACACCTGATGACAAAAGAAAACATAAAAATTTAACTTATTGATCAGTTTCATTAATTAATTCAAATATCGTTTCACTTGAGGACTCTGTAGAATATACATTTTCATTCTCTTCAAAATCATTTAAACTGTCATCATTTTGATCTTCATTTTCTTCATTTTCTTCATCTCCTAATTCGTTTTTTAACTTATTTTCTAATTCTTTTCTTTTACTTAGATTAGTTTCTTCAAAATCCTCTAGGTCATCATCTTTTAGTTCATTTACATCATCTCTATTATCTACAACATCTTTGTCATCTTCATTTTCTTCATAAGAATTATTCGAATCTTCTTGTTCTAATTTATCTAAATCATTTAAAATATCATCTAAAGGTTTTACTTTTTTATTTTCAAATTGTTTATTTTTATATGAATTAATAAACTTCATTTTTTCTTCATTATTCATATAGTTTATATTATGTGGCACATATTCTTCTTTTTCCTTTAATTCTTCTTCTTCAGAATCTCCATGAAGATCTCTATATAATGATTTATATATTTCAAAGGCATTTTCATTAAAAAGCAAATCATTTTCTTCCATATATTCGAAAATTGGATATTTATCTAAAAACATATCAGGTATATCTTCTTTGCTACTTTCACCCGATTCAATATGATGTTTAATTTTTGGATAGGTAAATCTTCTCTCACTCTCAAAAACATTTTCTTCACTTCGTAGTCTTTCTTTTTCTCTTTCTAAATCATGTCTGATTTTAGTTACTTGAAAGTTATATTCTGAAAGATTCAGGCTATCTTTTTTTAATTTTTTTTTTAATTCTTTTAAGCTATCCTTAGATAAATCTTTTGCTTTTTTTAACTCTTCAACCATTTCCAATAATTGTTCAGGATCTTCGATATTTACTAATTCGGAGTCTAAAAACTCACTTGATACTGAATTATTATCTTCAAAATCTTCTATATCACTGCTAAGATCTGAAACAGAATCTAAAGAAGAATATGATGAAGCTATTTCTAAATTTGAATCTTTTAAGTTTTCTTTTTCCATTCTTTTTTGTTCTTTTTCCATTCTTTTTTGTTCCTCTAAAACGTCAGGAATTAGTCTATTTTTTGGTATCTCTTCTTTTACTTCTGGATTTTCTATCTTAATTGATTTTCTATTTTTTAAGAAATCATAACCTGAAGTAATTGAATTTTTTTTATTTCCTCCTTGTTTTTGTGGTGAACCTGTTTCCATATTTATTCTTTGTTGCATATTCATAAATTTTTGTTTATTACATTGATTTAAATTTTTATTATTTTTAGTTCTAGATTTAATTTTCCCTTTGCATAAATCTTTCATTTCTTGTAATTCTTGTAGTATAGAGCCATTATGATTTATTAGTTGATTATTTTCAGAGACCAATAAAAAATCGTCTAAATATATTGTATCTGTTTTTCGTGTATTTAATCCCATTTTTAATACATCAATTCTGAAATTGGAAAAATTAGGATTAGTTATGGGTATTTCCATTGAAGAGCATAATTTTAAACTTTTTAATATTGAACCAACCAAATACTCACAAGCTTCATTCAAATTATTGCTTGTGAAGATTAATTCATAATCAGATGAACTATCAAACACTGCATATACTAACATAGAATCTTTATAAAACATATGTATTCCAATATAATTATTTTTTTAAATAAACGTACTTTTAAAAAATTTGATTTGTTTTTTGGATTATTTATAAGATATAAATGATTAGTAATAGTTTAGAACTACATGTCAAAAAACTAATTAATCAAAATGATGAAATAATAAATTTGCTTACTCAACAACAGAAACAAATTGATAGTTTGCTAAATAAAAAAGAATATAATATACCTTCAACAATACCTTTACTTGATTTTGAAACTCTAAAAGGGTTTTATTATTCATCACCTAACACATATAAAAAAGAATATAACAAAGAATATAATAAAAACTCTAAAAATAATATGTCAAGTCTTAATGACTCTCATGATAATATCAATAATCAACACGATTATGATTATTTAGATGTCGATTTTAGAAGTTTTAATATTCAACAACTAATAAAATTTTTAGAAGATAAAGAAGATAACATTAAAAATAAAAATTATTTTGGTATTAATTTACTGTATACCATCAAAAATGATCTTATTAAATTAAATGAATTGATTGGTTTAGAAGATATTAAAGAAGAAATATTAGATTTCATTTTTCATTTTATAAATAATGGAGAATCAAATAAAGATTTAGTAAATTTTTTGATTTGTGGTGAACCAGGGGTGGGAAAAACAACTTTAGCTAAAATTTTTGGGTCTATCTTATCAAAATTAGAAATTGTGTCTAATGAAATACATATTATTTCTGCATCAGAATTGATTGGTTCTCATGTTGGAGAGACCACAAAAAAAACAAGAGATTCTATTTTAAATAAAAATGGTATCATATTAATAGATGAAATTTATTCTTTGGGAGGACCATCTGGTACAAATAATTATGGGCAGGAGTTTGCAAATGTAATTATTGCTGATATTGAGCAACAAAAAGATGTTCCAAAACAAAAAAGAAGAATATATTCATTTTTAGGATACGAACAAGAAACTGAAGAATATATTTTTAGTAAAAATAAAGGTCTTAAAAGTAGATTCCCTTTTAAATTTAAACTTAAAAGTATGAATGAAACATCTCTTAAAAATATGTTTATTGATAAAATATTTTTAGATAAATACTCAATTAATCAACATGCTTTAGAACAAATTGATAAAGTTTTTTGTGAAAAAAATATTAAATTGTTTCCTGCGAATGGAAGAAGTGTGGAAACTTTAGTAAGTTATATTAAAGTTATTAATTCTAGAAAATGGAACAGAAATAAAACTTTAGATGAGAATGATATCATAAAAGGATTTGAAAAGTACTCATCTAAGTTTGAAAATAATCAAATTAATGATACAAAATTAGATTTCTATATATAAAATAAATACATGAGATTTTAATTTATTTATGAATTATTTACTTTAATTAAAATTTGATTTTATCTTTATGTTTAAAATATTTAAGATGTCCGATACATGGATAGATTCAATATATTTGATAGTTTTTATAGCTTCAGTATGGTTAGTTGGTGATTTATGTAAATATATATTAATACCTCCAATCATTGGTGAAATACTTGTAGGAGTATTATTAGGACCTAAAGTAGCAGACTTTGTTCCATTTGTTGATGTAGAAGGATCTGCATTTTCAGCTCTTGGAAACATTGGAATAGCACTACTGCTTGCTCACTCCGGTCTACATGTAGATATATCAAAAATAAAACAGATAGGGATAAAAGCAGTTTTGATAGGTATTATTGGTACAATAATACCTGTTAGTTTAGGGACACTTTTTTTTTGGTTAATTGGTTTTAATGCTTATCCAGAAGCAATAGTTTGTGCAATTGCAATTACTCCTGCATCGGTTGGTGTATCTATGAGGGTTTTGCTATCTTTAAACAGATTAAATACAATATATGGCCAATCCATAATGATAGGTGCATTAACAGATGATTTTTTAGCTATCATCCTTTTGATAATTATTAAGACAGTAATTTTCAAAAAGCCAACTTTTAAATCGACAGGACTACCTTTAATTGGCGCCTTGTTGTTTATATCAGGATCTTTAATTTTAACTCGAATTCTTCCTAAATATATTAATAAATTAATTAGAAGATCTAAGGTTATTTTAACAAAAGACAAAAAACATATTGTATTATTATTAATTTTTATTTTTGGATTCAGCGTGATTGGTGATCTTGTTGGGTCTTTTCTTCTAGGATCTTTCTTAGCAGGTTTTATGTTTTCAGAAGTCAGAAGATCAATACTTTTATGGAGAAAAGAGATTAAACCTTATATGTCATGGTTACTTAGACTATTTTTTGCTTCAACTGTCGCTTTCACAATTCCTGTAGAAATTTTATTTTCTATAGATGTTTTTTGGAAAGGTGTTGTAATTGCATGTATTTGCGTTATATCTAAGCTTCTTTCTGCTTTACATTTAGGAGATGATAAATGGATTGTTGGTTGGGCTATAGTAAGTCGTGGTGAATTTTCTTTTTTAATAGGTGAATTTGCAGAAAGTCAAAATATTATTACAAAAAATGAATATGGTATTATTGTATGGGGTCTGGTTTTATCTACTCTTGTGGGACCTATGATTTTTCAATATCTAGTTAAAAAGAGAAAAGAATCTATTGATTTAGAACAAATTAAAGATTATTATCAGATTGTTGTAGAAGGCAAACATCATGATGGTATCCATGCAGAAATCATCACAACCATTAATTTTATGGGATATTATATTAGAGATGCCACTATTGAAACAGATGATAAATATGATTCAGATATTATGTTGATAAAAAAAAGTGGAGGTGGACAAATTACATATAATGAA
>Ga0207920_1000007_pt1 | contig 50217 bp, 55 predicted proteins | sample DeeseametaMP0204_FD_184218 | JGI IMG/M metagenome (GOLD analysis project Ga0207920, IMG submission 184218) | Marine microbial communities from the Deep Atlantic Ocean - MP0204 (SPAdes) | ecosystem: Environmental > Aquatic > Marine > Oceanic | place: South of Cape Verde, Atlantic Ocean... | reverse complement strand
TTAAGAATTATAATCATTCGGATGTTAATTCTAATATAAATGTACGCAAGAAATGATAGAAATGACATAACAACTAATATCACTTTAACTTAGGTATTTGATGTTAGTTGTATAATAATAATATTTATTCTAAATTTATTTTTAATATTACAATATAATTTAAACACTTGTTGATTTAATGATTTATGATCCAAGAAACACTAAAACTTATCAAAAAATTTGGTTTGAAAATCAAAGATGGTATGATAGATTTTAAAGATTTTATAGAGAAAATAGCTAAACCAAAAGCTGAGCAAATGTATTTTACAAGAAATAAAGAAAAAATAAAAATAAATAATATATGGTACATTACAGAAAAAAAAATATGGGAATTAATAATAAATGGTAATACACAAAATATAAATAAAATAAAAAAAGATTTTAATACTAAGGAGGTAATTGATGAGTTGTTTATTGATAAAGAAGAAGTTAAATCATCAGAATCACAAAATTTAATATTTCTAAATTATGAAAATAGAGACTTTACTATTTTAAGAACTATTGATAATAAACTTTATTTTAAAGGAATTGATATTGCACTATCTCTTGAATACAAAGATTGTTCAACTGCTCTTTTATCAGTTAATCCAAGATATAAATTTTCTTTTAAGGAATTGTCTCAAAAATCCAATCTTAGTGAAAAAGATAAATTTATTGCAGGTAAAACAACATATCTTAATATTTCTGGAGCATTAGAACTGATTATGAGATCTAAAAATAAAAATGCTGTCAAAATGCAAGAATGGGTATTAGAAGATGTATTACCGACTATATTCAGAACAGGTAAATACGAAGTATTCAATGATAATGCTCCTATTCTCTACAAAAGTATTCATGAACTTAATAATAGAAAAAGCTTCTACATTATAAGGATCGATAAAAATGTAAATTATTTTAAATTCGGAATTACAATAAATATGGGAAGAAGAATTGGTGATCATCGAAAAGTATTTCCAAATGCTGAAATAGTTCATCTAATTTATCATACTGATATAGCTTATTTGAATAAATTAGAATGTAATTTCAAAAGACTACTAAAACAGTACCAGCAAAATGTATACTTTAATAATGCAACTAATAAATTTCTCACTGAAGAAGAACTTATAAAAGACAAAATGATTGAATACGATAATTTTGCAGGTTATGGTACTGAATTTTTTAAAACAGATAAAGATAATACTTTTGAAAATATTAAACTTCATTTGAACAGTGTAATCGAAAAAGTTAACGATACTTGGAATAATTCAAAATACGTAACTGACCCTGAAGTTAATAAAAAAATAACTTCTCTTAGTAATGACTTTAATAACTTTAAAGGCGATATTGATACTATGAAAGGCGATATTGATACTGTGAAAGGCGATATTGATACTATGAAAGAAATGATGATGATTCTACTAAAAACCCAAAACATAGATACATCTCTATTATCTTTTAATAAACCAATTGAGGAAACTAACAAAGAGCAAATAAAAGAAGATATAATTGAACCAGAAGAAGAGATTATTAATAAATGTATAGATTGTGGTACAAAAGTAAATGGAATAGATAGTAGATGTATTGAATGCTCTAATATCCAACAAAAATTAAATTACAAAAAGAAAAAATCAAATAAAGTAATAATCGATTTATCTACTAAAAATACTATCAAAAAACAGGAATCTATAAATATAAAAAGTTGCAATGTAACTAATTTGAAAAATCATAAAAAAGTAGAAAAGAAGTGTTTAGATTGTGATAAACTAATTAGGAATAAATCAGAAAGATGTGAAAAATGTTATAATGTTTGGTTAGTACAACATAATAGAAAAACTAGATCAAAACCTAAGAATGTTTGTCCAGATTGTAATAAACAGATTACAAGAACTTCAAAAAAATGCGATCCATGCTACAAAAAACAGTTATTCTTAGAAAACATCAAAAATAGACCAAAATATTCGGTTTTAATAAAAGAAGTACGCAATTTAGGTTATACCACTACAGGTAAAAAATACAATGTGTCCGATAAAAGTATTAAAAAGTGGATTACTAAATACGAAAACTACAAATTATTAGACTGAATTATATTAGTATATTTTATTTATTATTTAATCTTTAAATAAATTACTCTTTTTTGTCACCACTTAGAGCATCCAAGTATTTGTCAACCATATTGGAGAGTTCATCTTTAGAAGCTAGACCTGAATGGGTATGAACAACAGTTTTATCAACTAAAAATTTCATAGTTGGAATAGAAGCAATATCATAATTTTCAGCCAACTCATCAAGTGTTTCACAATTTACTTTAATAAAAACAACTGATTTTCCTTCAAATGAATCAGCTACATCGTTAAATAGAGGGCCTAAAACTTTACATGGGCCACACCAACTAGTGAAAAAGTCTACCACTACTAAAGAATTATTTTGAGATGCTTGATCTAAAACATCATTAAAATCTTGTTCTGTTGAAACTTCTTTTACCATAATAATATTAATAAATTAGTATTTTTAAATCAATTTTTAACATTATTTTATGCGTTTAATATTAATATTTATATACTGAACACTTTTATAATTAAATGATTTTCAAAGGATTAAACAAATTATATTTTTCAAAAGTAGGAACAAAAGATAGTTATGAGATTATTAAATGTAAAGAAACACCTCATTTAATACTTTTCAGTAGATTAAATGGAATACCTCTTGCGTCAATATCTTTAAGAAGTCAAGAGACGTTGTATCAATCTAAAATCAATGGAACAAGAGGTAAAAGTTTAATATCTCATCTACCATCTGATAAAGAAGGAAGGCAAAGAGTACAAGGTTTAATAGATCAAAATAATCAAAAATTCGAATTAGTCATATCTAATTTATTGCCTGGTAATTATAACGAAAAAAAAGATTATATTAATTTTAACATTTTAAAAACTAATGAAAAAGTTACTGAAACAAATCCTGGAGGTGTAAATCAAGTTAATGAACTCAGACCAAATGAATCTTATTCTATCAAATCAGATTATACTGAGGGCAATAAGTGTTTAATACTTAGTTCTCTTAATAAAGAAGATGATGGTATGGAATTAACTATAAAAGAAGATGAAGAACAAGCCAAACACACAGGGAAATCAACAAAAGGAACATATCTTTATCTTTCTGTAGTTCCACAAATAGGATCTAAATATGCAGGACTTTTTGAAGATACTATTTGGAAATCTTGTGAATATTTTGTAAGAAAAGAAGTTCATATATCTAATAACGATTTTACATCTTCATATTTTAAAACTTTGTGCAATAATATGAATAATAATCATCATTTAGAAGGTCAAGTATATAATGAAGAGATATTAAATGATTATGATGATTTTGATGATTTTGATGATTTTGGTGATTTTGGTGGTTTTAATAATGTCAACTCAAAAAAAGAAACTTTTCCATTGCCAAAAAATACTACTTTCTTTACAAACTCCAATATAAATCTCAAAAGAAATAATACTTTTACAAAAGCAAATAATGAATTTAGATCATTACCAGTGATGCCAAATAATGTGGTAAATCCTTTCAAAGCCAATTCTGATCAAGATATTTACAATTCAAAGGCATCTAAAATTAAACATGGCGAAGTAATAAAAGTCAATTCATGTGAAACAAACATAATGTATGATTTTAATAAATTTTCTCATCCTATTGTTATGGGTTTGTCTGTTATGGAAAATCTTAAATTTAATCCTGAATTGAATGATAAAGCAGTTTTAGAATTAAGTAAACCATTGGTAGATAGTTTAATAAGCTTTTCACAAGTAGAAGATGAATTAGAAAAACAAGAAAAAAGAAAACATTTTTTAAGCTTTATAGAAAATGAAGTTTATGATCAAAATATGTGTGTATTAACAATGGATGAAGATGATAAGCCTGATACAATATTATACACTTGTGGACATAAATGTATAAAATATGAAAATCTCTCTAAAGATTTAAATAATTGTCCAATATGTAGAACAAGAATTCTAGCTTATTTGAGAGTAAATAAAGATACTGAGGAAGATCTAAGTTATGTAGCTAAAGATGTAAAAGGAAAAACAGAAATTTTATGTTAATAAATTATTAAATTAACCATTCTTTTTCTTTATCTAATAAAGCGACTGCTAGACAATAACCATGACCAAAATTGTGTTTTTCATCATTTAACATAATTTTAATATTTTCTTCATTAACTAACATTGTATTTTGTTCAATGAAATCTTTCTTTAAAGAATATTTGCCCATATAATAAGGCAAAGACTCTTGATGTGGTCCATCTACTTCTATTATTAATAGATTTTCTCCTTTTTTTAACCTTTCTTGCAAAGATTTAAATTTTGCTTGTTTCTTTACTAAATTAACATATTCAGGTCCATAAATTTTCTTTCTTGCTTCTATATAACCCAGTTTTTTATTAGGATCATCTATAGATTTCAAGGAGTATTTTACTGTATGTCTTTGGCTGAAAGTTACAGGATATCTGACAGCATAACTATTCTTAAATCCTTTTTCCCTCCATTTTTTATAATTATTATTAATTTTATTATCTTCTATATGTTTTTCCTCTCTATGTTCCCATATGACTGTTTTATCATATCTTGAATAAAATAGTTTAACTTTAGGAACTTTTTCATAAACTTTACTAAACTGCCATATATTCTCCATAATTTCACCATTTTCATTTTTGAGATAATATGGAGACAATTCCCAAAAAGGAGAAGATTTCATTAATACAATTACTTTTGTGAACCCATTATACTTAGGTAAATTAGCTTTTCCATTTCTATCATAAACAACTCGGCCAACTCTTAGCATAATATTATGCTTTTTAAAAATTAAAGATTAAATCATTTTTTTTATCTTTAAATAAATTATTTCATTTCAGGAACCATCAAATCATAAATAACAGATGCAATAGATGAACTTGCTCCCTTTGTAACTGCTTTATCATTTATAATTTCAGTTATCATTTCTTTCAAATTTAATTTAACTGTTTCATCATTTGATGCTTGAATAAAAGCATTTCTTAATAGTTCTGCAAGATTATTTTGAACATCTTTTTCTAATACAAGTTGCAGAACTTTTGTTTTAAGTTCACCTCTAACATAAATTGAGTTTATAACTTTAATTATCAAACTATTTATGTCTCTCTCTATATCTGCATCTTCAACTAAATCTTTTATTGCCTTTTTCACAGATAATCTTAGTTCTTGTTTTACTATAGTTTTAGAAGCTAATCTTTCTAACTCTTGAGGTAAAAATTTATGAATAGCTTCTCGGGTTATATATACTAAACTCCCTGCTAAAATACTATAACCAATAATCTTTTTAAAATCTAAATTCATTAATTATAAATTTATCAAAAAACTAATAAACTTCAATATTTTAACTTTTAATTAGAGTGAATTAAATGAAGTATTTTTTATAATTAGAATATATATGAAATATATCGTCATAGTTATTACAGTTATTTTTACAATTATAGTGTTATTACATTTTATTGTATTGTTTGGTAAACGTGAACAAACTTTTATAGGAGAAAATTTTGAGAATGAACTTAATAATATATCAGAAACAACACAATTTAATTATGATGAAAAAAATAAGACAACCAATATATTTAGTAATAAAGCGATTGAACAAGATAAAAATAAGGTTGACTCTCCTTTACATGAACAAGAAAATAGATCTATAGAAGATATAAAAAAAACTAATCCTTCTGAAGATACCACATTTGATGACAGACTGTTTGATCCACATTTTAATGATCCATATAATAAGACTATATATTACGAAAATAAAGAAGAAAATGGGTTAAATTCAGGTATTAAAGACTGTATTAAAAATTGTGATGGAAGTTGTCTAGAATATGGTATTAGTGGTAATGCTTGGTGTTTTCCAAAAGTAAAATAATTTTAAATAAAAGAAATCTAATACTTATTAAAAATAGTTTTTTTTAAATTCATGAGCCATTCACCAACAAAAAGATTACTGTCCCATATTATTAAATCTTTCTTAAGTTTTAATAACTCATCACAAGAGTTTTTTAAACACTTCACATAATTAGACATTTCATCATCACTTTGATCCGGATCAAATTCAAGATACTCTGAACTAAAAACTATTTCAGGTCCTTCATTTGGATAATTTGCAGGAAGTTTCATAGTAAAAGATATAAAATGACCTGTATTAAAAGTAAACATACCTGTAAAATCTTCTAGATCTCTATTTTCTGAATCAATCGGTCCATAACTTACACCTACAAATTCATTTGAACTATCGATCTCTTTCCTAACACGAAAAGGACGCGGGAATTCGAGAACCTCTCTGTCAAGTTTCATAATATAGTATAAGAAAGTTTTATTTAATTTCAGTTTTTTCTAAAATATAATATATGACAGCAAAGGTTGTTCTTTATTATTTGAATGGTTGCAAATATTGCGATCAATTTAAACCAACTTGGGAAGCGTTAAAAACTACATTTGATAAAAATAACATTGGTCACGTTGAAATTGAAGCATCTAATGTATCAAAAGAAAAAGAGATCAAAGGTTACCCAACTATAAGAATTGAAACTGCAGATGACGAATATGAATATAATGGCCCAAGAAACCCACAAGAAATTATGGCAAATGTAACTGCAATTATGAATGATGGTAATGTTCTTGATGGTGGTTATCAAGACGAACCAGAATTGGAAACTGAAGATGATATGCCTGAAATGGATGAAAATGAAAATGAAAATGAACAAGAACAAGAACAAGAACAAGAACAAGAACAAGAGCAACAAGGTGGTTCTAATTATGAAGCCAAATATAAAAAATATAAAGCTAAATACCTTCAACTTAAAAGTTTTATGGAAAAAAATGGTATGCTCTAAATAATTTCAAATAAAAGTTATAAATTATAAATTATAAATAAAATTACCATCTATTATAACGAGGTCTAGCAGATTTCGCTACTTGACCTTTTTTATGATAACCATTCTTTTCTGAATTCTTCATAGCATCAAGTAATTGTGATTCCCTAACATTTTTATTGACTGAAGGAATATTATTCCAAATGAAATATTCTGACCATTCTGTTATTTTATTAACTTCTTTGTGAATTTTTTTAATAGTTTGTTTTGTTTCTTCATCAACTATTCCACAATTTTTATCTAATTCATCTAAATCTATTTTATTTGTTAATTCAATAAACTTCTTTTGAAAACATACTAAATTTCGTGAAACTTTAGAAGCTATGAAAGTTTTTTTGTATCTTTCTTGTTTTGGATCCATTAATTCAGGATATTTTGCAGGATTACGTGCATTTCCTACTGCATACCAAAAAAAATTACGTGTATCGACTTCTTTTATAAATTGAACTTTAACATCTTCCCATGAATATTGATCCGACAATATTATTGCAATAAGCCAAGTTCCGAGATTAGGAATATCTTTCTTAGTGGTTTTGCCACTTATAAAGGTAGATATCATTTCATTACAATAATCAATAAGTTTACGATTTTTTTTACTTATGTAAAGAAGAGTACGATAACATCCATAATAAGAGTCTATAAACTTATCACTTGCTGATAGATTATCTCCAAGATTCATTATTTCAACTACTAAACTATTCATAACATTTGAAAACAATTCAAATATTTGCTCATGAATTGGTGCGTTTGTTTTCCCCATTTTAGATGCTATCTGAGTTAAATATTTGTAGAAAACTTCCTCACTTTTTTTAAAATGGGATTCATTAATAAAGATAACTATCCAACTATTAAAAGGTTTATTAGTTGTACTACCACGAATACCACTCTCAAACGCATCAAGTGAGAGATATTCAGCAGGACTACTTATAAATCTTTGACTAACATTAATACCATAACCAAGAATAGACTCTTTAAAACTTAGACCAAGAGCATAACATTTGACATTATCTGTTAAATTTTCTTTAACAATATTTTTCGTTACTTCTTCATCTAAATCTGGAATCTCAAAATCATATTCTTTAATTAATTGCTCACTTGACTTCTTAGTAATCTCAATTTGTGCAGGATCCGGATTGAGATATTGGCCATCAAGAAGAACACCTTGCATAGTTATAAGAATAGTTTTTACTGAGTAACTACTAGACCAACCGGATGCCTGACCATCTTTTCCCCATTCTGTGTGCACAGAAGCAAAATTACCAAAAAGGTCAAGACATATAACTTGACGACCTTTTTTGTCAAGAACTTGAGCACCTGATCTATAAGCTATTTTTGTCATGAAATAAGCATGAGGAGCTTTCACAGGATAATCACTTGGAAATTCTAAAGCAAAAATAATAGGCACACCTTTATAAGGTCCTGATTGTGCAATCACTATACAATTCCACTCTTTTAAATTACCATCAACCATATCAGCAGAAGCACCCACTAATGGTTCTTTAATTAGTTCTTTATAATCCTTTTTAAGACGTTTTATAGCATTAGGTGTTAATTGAGCAGAATCACTACTTGTGACACTCATTGTTATTTTTTATTATAATGATAATTCTCTATTCAATTTTATTAAAACAAATCATGAATACTTAATAAAATTTGATTAATTAGTTAAATATTAAAAGTAATTAGTCACTAAAGAAATATGGAGGATGAAACAATTAAAAATAAATTAGAAGAAATTATTAAAATTATAAATAATTATTTAACACTTAATAATAAACTAGAAGAAAATAATAAACTTTATTCGAGCGAAATTTTTAAAAACTGGATAAATAATGAAAAAAACAAGTCAAATAAAGAGAAATTTCTTAAAGAAGCTTCTCAACTTATTAAAAATTTAGATGTACTAAAAAATACAATAAAATTTAAAATAGATAAATTATATTATGATGAAAAACTTAATTTTATTGAAATAGAAAAAGCTTTTAGAGATAAAAACATTTCTGCTTATTTAATTGCCCAACCGAAAGAACCTGAATTAAAAGGTTCCAAAACAGTAAATTCAGATGATGAACCTGTTGAATTTACAACAAGTTTATTAATTACAGATGATCAAGAAGTATTAAAACATTATCTTAATGTAGAAAATGAATCCGAAGAAATTTTTAAAAAAAGAGTAGATATTAATTTAAGTTTACTTATTAAGTCAGGTATTGTTGTAGTTGATAAAGAAGAAGAAGTTAAAGAAGATCTGAAAGAGAAATACTTAATATATAATAAAAATAATGAAGAACTAAATGATTATTAAAAATTTTATTTAACTATATTTTTAAATAATTATTAAAAATTTGAATAATTTATTGAACTCTAAAACTTATTAAAGCATGGCTTTAAATCAAGAATGCGAATTATGCCTTGGTGCGATCATTGTCCCTGAGAATTTAGAATTATGGTATCTTTATAAATTAATTCCTTTTGCAAACAAAATTTGTGAAAAAAAGCTAACAAAAAAACAGATTGAAATAGTAATGCTCTTTAAAACTTCTTTTAATTTTAGGTTTTTTCTCAAAGAATTAATTAAACAAGGAATTATAATAAACAATTTATTAATACAAGAACTAGAAAGATTTGAAAAATCTAGGCTTGCAACTACAGAATTTGTTATTAAAAGTTTTCTTGCTGAAAAAAATCATGGCCAACTTATGACAGATCAATTAAATTGTACTAGATGTAAAAATATTTTTTGTAAATATCATTCTAACTTTATGTGCCATTATAAATGTAATTTTTGTTCAAAGTTTTGTTCACTTTGTTATTATTGCAATAATGAAAATAGTAATTGTTCTAAAAATAAAATATGTGAAGTTTGTGATAGTATTAATAACTTTAACATGCCATTTTCAGATGCAGTGATAGTTGATACTTTACCATTTAATGCAATAAATCCTTATCAATTTACAACTTCTTTTGAATTAACTCATCATGGTATAGACAAAGTAAAAGAGTTTATCAGTTCTACATGCAATAAATTCTTTTTAAAACAAAATGATCATGAAAATAGTAAGAAAAATAGTGAAGAAACATATGAAAATATTTGTATTGATAATGAAGGTTTCTATTATAATAAAAATTACAATGAAAACGATGATGAATGTTTCCATTATAATGAAAATGAAGATGACTGCTTCTATTATAATGAAAATGAAGATGATGATAATGATAAAGAAATAAATGATATAGAAAGAGAGACAATTATTAAAGAAATATCCGATGCATTGTCTGTAAATTAAATTTATAAAATAGAATAAAATTAATCTAATTTATTTATATAAATGGATACAACTTTCTTAATAGTTATATCATTGATAATTATTTTTGGGGTTTTATTTTTTAAAAAAACTCAAGAGGAATTTAAATATAGAACAGGATATTTTTGTCCGGATTGTTCAGATTTAAAATCATTTGCACAATGTTATGAGTGTGAAAATTGTGTATGGTGTCCCATGCATAAAAGATGTGAAAAAGGAGATGCTTTTGGACCTTATGGTGAAAAAGGTTGTAATTGTGATCAATGGAAACATCGATCAGATTTCCATAGAATAGCTGGATGTAGAAGAATTATAAAGCCTTTTAAATCATAAATATTTTATCTATTTTATTTTATAAATGACTCAACTCAGTCTTGATAATATAACTATAATTATAATAGTTTTAATATCTTTATTAATTGGATTATGGAGTTGGAAATTATTATTCTCGTTTCAATTTGAACACATGGTTGATAGTGCTAAAATAGAAAATAATAATATTATTGGTTTGACAGATAAATATACTAATAATGATCCAAATGTTCCAGATAGGTGTAAAACTTGTACAAATATTAAAGACTCACATGAATGTTTTAATTGCCCAAACTGTGCTTGGGATCATGACAAAGGAATATGTTATAATTGTGATAAAAACTGTGATTGTGAAAAATTATCACCAAGATCTTGTTTGAAAGCTTATCATTGTTATAAAGATAAAAATAATAAATGTAAAAAATGCAATTGTTCTGATCCAAATACTCCTTGTATTGGCAAATCATGTGCAATAGATAAAAATATCAATAAACCAATTGAATGTGGTTATTGTAGAAATTTTAATACAATATATCCAATTGATCCTCTAGCTTCAGAAGAAGAACAAAATGCTCAAAAAGAAATACTCAAAGAAGCATGTAATAATTGCAGTTCTTGTCATTATTCTGACTTAGGAGGGTGTGTCTTAGTCAATTTACCAAGTGCAAATAAAGAAAATAAAAAAAAATGTCATATAGGTAAATGTAAAACACTCAGCAGAGGAGATTGTGAAGCTTGTCCTCATTGTAATTTTGATATTGAAAATAAAGTTTGTTATAATCCATTTTATAAAGAAAATTATGATAAAAGTATTAAAAATTTAAATGCTCAACTTAATCAATGCAAGAAGAATTTAAATAGTAAATCTAATTAATTATAAATTTACAAATAATAATATAAGATAGTTGTTGAATCTCTTTTTATTTTACTATATGTTTTTGTGTAAAATATTATATATTTTTTCATTGTCATCTTTTTATTATTCAAAAATAAAAATATAATATAATATAATATTATAAAGTAATGGATAATAAATATCAAATTGCACTTGCTGTATTGGTTTTAGTTGTAATCTACTTCCTATACAGGACATTTTTTAACAAACAATCCACTCAAACTTCTGAATCAATGGTTAACAATGTTAATATTGATTCTCAATCACATAATAGTGATTCTAATCAACAAACAGGATATTTTGAAACTGGTTCTAAATTACATGGTGATTCTAATCACAAATTAGATCAAGCATCTAATCACGAAACCAATCATCAAACCAACACCTCGAACAAGTTAATGATTCCGGAAAATGATATAAATGATGGGGGAAACTTGGAGAAAACAACTACTCACCAAGATATGTCAATGAGTTTTAATGCATATATAAATCCAAAAGACAAATTATATTTTATGAATGGTGATTTTGCACATGCAGGAGTCAATCCTAAAATTACTAATCAAGATAATTCTCTTGAACAAGAAAACTCACAAGAGAATCTTGAAGATCCTTTAAAAAATTATAAAAGTATAGTTGGTACAAGATAAATTTTATCTGCTTAAAAAACTACTAAGCAACATAAAATTGGCAAATCCTTTATCTGCTTTAGTGGCTCTATAAATTAAATATGACACACCAACCATAAGAATTGCCATTACAGATAAGCCATAACCCATCATTTTAATAGTACCGGGTGTTGTAACTGTTGGGTTATCTGGTTGAGATGGATCTATATAAAGTTCTATATTGTCTCCTTTTAGAGATATTGAAGAACTAGTAACATTTGTTTTGTATTCTTTATTTTGAAATTTATAGATTACTCTTATATTACAATTTGTTCCTGATCTACCTGAAACACAATATTGATCATCTACAACACCGGTTACATGTACTGTTTTATTGTCTTTTTTAAAAAAAATTAAGTAAACAGAAGATAAAACCATAATTATAGCTACAAATACAGAAAGGTAAAATCTCCATTGGAAATATACACCACTTACATCTCCTACTGCATTAACTGCATTATTCATTATACTAATTATTAAGATTTTTATTCTATTCTATAATTTTTAATACAATTTCTCTTTTATTCAAAACAACACACAATTTTTTTATAGTTGATGTTTCAACTAAAAATAAACATTTATGGGATAATAATCCTTTTGTGATTTTATTTACCACGCCTTGTTCTTTAAAAATAAATATATTATCTCCAACTTTTATTTTTTTTGCCATAACTTTATTCATTTTATTTGTTTCTATAATATTTTTTTTAGACATTTAGTTTTAAAGTTTATAGTTTATAATTTATTACTTTAGTAAATTAAAATCATTTTTTTATAAATAAATTTATAAACCTGAATGTACCATCTCGAATAAATCGATTATAGTTGAATCACATTCAGATACCTTTTTATTAATTAATATTTGATAATCATCTTCAAAGAATTTAATTTTATTTATAAATTCTAATAAAGCTTGTATTCTATTTTTCTTATCTATATATTTTTTAGTAAAAATAAATCTTTTATTAAAGCTTTCATCGATAACATCATTGAACTCTTTTGAAATTTTTAAAAACATCCTAAATATAGTCTTATATTCTTTGTTTTCTATTTTATTCAGGATGGAAATGTACATTTTTTCTTTCACTTTATATTGATCAAGAAGTTTATTTTCATTTGGATCAATTTCAAAAAGTTCTTGAATCCACTCTCGAATTTCTAAACAGATCTCTTGTAGTTTGGGTTCTAAAGTTCGGTTAAATTCTTTGAATTCTTTAACAAGAGGCATAACTTTTTCAGCTGTTTTACCCAATTTTAGTAAATCTTTTACAGTTTTTTTATCAAAACCATGACCTTTATAATACTCTGTACTTTTAGCTTTGGAATAGTTAACATCAAAATCAAAATCTTTAACAAATAATCCTATTTCCTTAGAGTTAAGTTTTTTGTTATACACTACAAATCCTTCATAATGGATAATACTATGTTTATTCATTTCTAAACTCGGATACTTATCAAAAAAATCTCTTTCAGTTATTTTATCTTCTAAAAGTTCTGATAGACTTCCCAACATGCAATTTAAATCTTTAGTTGATTTAAGTCTGCTAAATCCAGGCTCTTCAAAACCTGATTTTTTTACTATATCAGGTATTTGAAAATGTGCTCTATAGCTTCCTGATTCTTCACCTACATTAAATGTTATTCCAAGGATTTCAAAACAACTCTTAGATGTGTTAATACCAAGTTCAGGATGATATCCGTTATATTTAGCTTCTATATTAAATTCTAAATCTTTTGTAAAACATGTATTATGCCATGCAGTTGTCGAGTTTTCACATACTGCTTCAAATGATATACACATTGCTTCTTTTCTTAAATGTTCTGGACAAGCTTTATAAAGGTCATCTAACTGTAAAATGAACTTTTTACGGTATTTTTCATTAAATACTTGAGCTGGATCACTAATTGAAGCTTGACTCCTTATATCATTATATCCATGACTCAAAGCATATGCTGTTACAAAATAATCTAACATATTTATTGGCATTATTAATGTTCCTTGAGTGCATATTAAAGGGATAAAATTAAGATTTTGACTCTTAGCATACTGTATTAAATCTAATGCAAATTTAAAATGATATTTGTCTTGTTTTTTATTCAAAGCTTCTTCAACTACTTGGTGTTGATATGAATCAATTGGATAAAGTATAACTCCTGTCAAAGAACCATCAAGTTTAAAAGATACAAAAATATCTTCTTCTGCTTGTTCAGCGCATTTTCTGATTATGTTCTTTTGATCTTCATCTAAATTTCTTGCTTTTGAGTTTTCATTAGTTGTAACTTGATTTTTACGATGTTCCGGCATTACAATTTCCATTCCTCGTTCCAATAAAGATTTCATAAAAATTGGCTTATTATCAACAATATTAAAGATAATACCTCTACATTGTCTTGCATATGGTAAAAAATTCTGATTTCGACCTTCTTGATATTTTATATATCTACTTGTTACATTATCAAGATCTGAAAATAGTCTTGGAGTTTTTATTATAAAATTCTCGCCACGGAAAAAATTATCAAGGCTATTTGAATTAATACAATTGATGACCATTTCTTTTAAAGTTTTCTTTTCGACAGGATTTGATTTTATGTTATCTAGTTTTAACAAATTATTTATTAGATTAAATATTATAACATCTGTTACAATTGAAGTTTGAATTCTAAAATGAGGGAATGATGAATCTGTTATTATTTTAATTAGTTTCTTTTTAGTAGATGCAGATGTAGCTGTGATTTTATTAATACATTTCGGTAACCAAAAGAGAGATGATTTAAGATCATAAAAAGGTTTAATAACATCTATAAAAACACGAAAATACTCATTAAAATCTTCTAAACAATAAGACTCCATAAAATAGTAGTTTGCTTTAACTATTATAAAGGTCTCTCCTTGAACTTCATATCTAAAAGTTTCAGGAGAATGATCAATTAAAATCTTTACATTATCACAATCTTTAAAATAGTTAATAAAATTACTAAACTTATCATCTTCATCTGTAAAAACTAAAATTAAAAGACCTTTATTTAACTTATTTATTTTAGTTATATCATTAAGATTCTTTTTTTTTGATATTATTTCTTGAAATTCAGGTCTAAACTTCAGATAAGATTCTATTTCAAAAGGATGTTTTGAAAATCCTGAAACTTTATCTGTGTAACTTAACCAATAAAGGTACTCTTTTACTAAACTCTTTTCAGTTGAAATCATATCTAACTTGTAAATTTCATCAGGATGAGAATAATTCACACAATGATATCCACACATATGGCTACCAATTGCACGACAAAACATCGTATACTCATCATAGTTTTTAAAAAATTCTAATAAAGAATCAGACCATAATCCCAACATAGTTCCGGATCCATGCTCGCCATGAAAAGGAAATCCTAATATTTCCCCAGGATAAGTTGTTTGACATGAAAACTTTCCAATATCATGAAACAAAGATAAAAGATAAAACTGGACTCTTCTAAGAGAATATATGCTTGTCGGTACAACAATCATCGAATTCATAAAAGCAACAACAAGATGAGAAATTAAAGATTCTTGATGATAATCACATCTTGAAGTTTCTGCATTATGAATATGTTTTGTACTTATTTCTTTTAAAACATCTCCAAAAGTAAAATCTAACTCTTTTCCACATTCAATATTTAAAAATCTAGAAACTTTTTTAATTACTTTCTCATCAGGTCTCAATTTAAGATTTGTTAGACTATTTAATTGTTTAAATTTTCCTCTAATTTTATCAAAAGTATCATAATTAATTAGTAAATCAATCAATTCAGTTGAAAGAGTATGAAGCTCTTCAAACATTACAGTTAAATATATTAGTATTAAGTATATTCAACATTTTACTCTTTTTAAAAAAAGTCTTATTTAATATTTAATTATAGTTATTTTCAAAATAAATATATGCCTGAAGGCCCAGAAGTTTTTTATCTGTCAAATCTAATGAGATCTCTCATACTAAACAAAAAAATAACTAAAATAGTGTCAAATACTAAAACAATAAGAAATCTACCAAATCCAGCTAAAATTATAGACATTGGTTCAAAAGGAAAAACTTTATGGATAAAAACAAACAAATACTATATACATTTACATATGGGTATTTCTGGATGGTTAGTTGAAGAAAAACCTAAAATTTATAAATATATATTAGAGTTTGGTAATAAGAAAATATATTTAAAAGACCAACGTCGATTTTCAAGATTAGATATATTTACTGGAATTCAACACAAAAAAGAGTTGGATAATTTAGGCATAGATGTATTAACAAAAGATTTTACTTTTGAAGCTTTTAATGAAGAGTTGAATAATTGCCAAAGAAATATATCTGCTCTTTTAATGGATCAAAAAGTATTTTCAGGCATCGGAAACTACATTAGAAATGATGCTTTATATCTAGCCAAAATCTCTCCAAAAAGGAAAGTTTGTGATATAACTTCTAAAGAAGCTAAGACACTTTATAATAAACTTAAATACATTGTTTTCTCTAATGCAATAGAATGGTTAAAAATAGATGGAATAAATATTCCTAAATACATAGATAGTATAAAACCAAATAAATTATCTATACCTTATAAATTTAAAATCTATGGAAAAGAAAAAGTTGGAAAATATAAAGTTAAAAATAGCATAGTAGCTGGTAGAAAAACTTATTCTATTACAACTCAAAAATAATCTATTTCTATTTATCTTTTAAATTTTAAGATTTGGTAAAACTTCTATTTAGTTTCTTACATTGACCTGAAAACATTAATGCATACCTTAAACATATAAATATTAAAGCAGGTATTAATAAAGGTGGGAAAAGTATACTCATACATAAACAACAACAATCTAGTCCTAATCCCCAAAAAGTAAATTTAGTAACTAAACTATTACCAGATACACATAAACCAGTTACATTTGAAATACTTGAACAACATGATATGCAACATGATATAACACATAGTATAATCAATACAGTAACTAAATTAAATGCTCCTTTTGTTGCAGCTGCACCTGATTCTGTATTTGCAAACTGTAGAACAGCACCTTCAGGTGTGCCTGCTAATGCTAATCCTGCAAGATCACCTGTATTAGCTCCTCCAAACATATTATTTATAAAATCATTCATTTACTATATTATTCTCAATAAATTAGTTTTATGCTTTAATTATTTTATAAATAAATTATTAATTTCAATTAGGATAATACAATATTGTAAAAAATTGCTCTTCTGAATCATCATCTTCTTCATATTCTGTGCAAACTGCTGATAATTCTATAGGAATTTGCTCAGGTTCCTTACCTGTTATTTCTTTAATGACCTCCAAAACTGATTTATCCATTCTTTCTTTCATTCTCTTTGAAAATGACATTGTAGCTTCCATATATAATGCTGTTTCACTGTTATATAATAGAGAGTCTACTATAGTAGCCTCATTACCATTAGAGATATCTTTTGTAATATCTTCTATTAATTCTCGTATAGTCTTATTACCTCTAACAATTTTTTGACTATTCCAAGAGCTAAATTTGGTTCCATTGAAATCAAAAGTTTTAGCGGGTCCAGGTTCAGAATAAGCTAAAAAAGGTATTGCAAGGTTCAAAAAATAATTCCTATATTTTTCTATATTATTTTCACAATTAATTATTTTGCACATTTCAAGACATACTAAACCTGCTACAATCGAAGTTGTTGTTGCAAGAGCAGGAATAATTTTACCAGCTATACCTTTTGTCTTATGACGATCTACTGTTTCAATATTATAGTTAAGAGCTCTCATATTGCTTGAGGCTGTAATGAAATCTACATGAAAATTAGTATCGTCATCTTTTTCAAATTCAAGAGGATTCAATTGAAGATCTTTAAATTTGTCAGGATTGGGAAGACTATTTTTAAGTTCTTCTAATGTCATTCCATCTTCATCATCTTGTTTATTAAATTCTTCTAACTCCTTTTCATCTTTTGCAATTTTAATATTATCCCTAATTGTCTCAGATATTTTTGGCAATTGATTATGTATCATATCTTTGACTGTAAAAATATCATGGCATTTATTAATATTATATAGATCTGCAAAAAGATTTGACATTGCAAATACATACTTAACATGCTCATTATTATTAATGTCAAATTCAAGAGGACATGGCATTTTCTTGCTTCCTGACCAAAAAAAAGTCCCATCTTCGTTTTTATGATCTTCTGGAAATTTTTGGATAATTTCCTTAATTTGATCCCTATAATCAATATGCCATCTTTTAAGACTATTTAATATACAATCATCAAAAGATAAGCATAAATTTTCTTCTAATATCTCTTTTGCATCTCTATGAAGTCCTCTTAGATTAGTTGAACTCATGTTTTCAATCATGTTTGGATTGTCAAGATATTTCTTTACATTTATTGGTTTCTCTTCAAACAATGAAAAACCTTCTTTAGCCCATTGAATAGTATGTTCTATTTTGTTAGGAAAAGTTTTAATGGTGCATGCAGCATAACCTTGCTCAGGAGGATCAACCGTATCTTGATAAGATTCAGTTAAATCAGTTATTATATCTTGTGTATTACCTTTTGGTCCTTGTGTTCCTGACTCTAACAGTGGAAGTCTATATCGAAGACATAAAGAGTCGACAAATCGACGAGCTTCAATATTATCTAGAGCATTCATGACAAAATTTAATTTACTAAAAAATTTATCATTATATATAGTTAAAGTTTCAATGCCAACACGATTATTATGTGATTCCACATTAAAATCAGGATTCATTTCTTTGACTGCACGTGTTGCACATTCTGACTTCATGTGACCAATATCTTTTTCTCTAAATAGAAACTGCCTATTTAAATTACTTTTTTCTATACTATCCATATCTGTTACAATTGTTTTTCCTTTACCACATGATAAACCTGCTGTTGCAATGTTTTTTAGGAGTTCACATCCAATTGCACCTGAACCAACAACAAATGTATTCGCATCCATTAGTTTAGTCAAAAACTCATTTCCAAATATCTTCTCAATAAAAAAGTACTTCGATTCTTCAACTTTATGAGTAAAATCAATTTTGTCTGATATACTGTCGGTCGCTTCAAAATACATGAATTGATGAATAGGGTTAAATTTTCCTGAACAACCTTTAATAACTTCTTGAGCAACCCAACCACCTATGATCGAGTTAGTGAAAACTAATTCTGTATCTCGAGTTGATTTAAAAACTTGAATAACACGTTTATCTTTTTCAGACAAAGTATCTTCTTTATATAAAGATTTATATTTAGAATTAAAACTTTCTATAAAACTTTCGGAATCTTTCAATAAGAAACATGTATGTAGAACTTTATTTATATTCGGATGAAGGAAATCTTCATTCATAAATGTTGGTTCTCTGGATGCTTCAGGATAAGATTTAAATTTTATATTTGTTGCTTGTTTTTCTTGTTTAAATTCACCTGTCTTAAACTCGAAACCTTTAAGAAAATCTTCTAAACTATCTGTTAATTCTATTTTAAAAGTAGAACTATCTATTACTTTAATTTCATAACTATTTTCTAATTTTGTTGAGTTTAAAATAAGTTTTACATGATCACCTGAAGACATACCATGCATTTGTTTTTCAATACATTTAACTACTACATCGGTATCGCATATTAATTTGTCTATTATACCTTCTTTTGGTTCTTCGCCATTTGAATCATAAACTGTAAATGAATCACCAAAATCTACAAATATAGAACCAAACACCGAAATTGAGTCAACTGCTATAAATTTTATACCTTCTTGTCTACATAATTTATTATAATATATTTTTTTTTCTTCTGGATAATTTACAAAAACTGCTACTGTAAATTGTTTTAAAAAATCTTGAGTTATTTCTTCATTGTAACTATCTGTCTCAACATAAGAGTTTAATTCTGAAAGCTTCTTTAAAACTTCTTCTCCACGTTTTTTATCTAGGGAGTTTAAACCAAGATAGTAGTTTGCACCAAGATCTTTAATATTTACAGTTTTAAGATCATGTACAGTTACTTTCTTTGCTCCTGTTAAAATAGTATTTTTTGCTATTTCAACACCTAATCCATCCATTCCACTTATGAACACTTTAGAATCTGTAATTTTTTTCATTGCTTCTTCACCAATGGCATAAAGTTGCCGAGAGTAAAGATTACGATCAATATTATCAGATGATCCTGAATCTGTCATTTTTTACTATCAATAATAGCTAATCAAAATCAATTTTTAATTGAAATTAAACATCTTATTAATTTATAATAACTTAATAAATTAAAATATTAACAGTAAAAAAATATTGTTATAATTGTTATATTATTGCTTTTTATATTTTTTGTTAATTTCTTTCTTTATTTTAATATTTTATTAATTTATTTACTTTTTCTACATAAATATTCATAATAATTATTAAAATTTATTCCATTAAATAAACTTTATTATTTTTCCATTTTAATGTACACATAGGACAACTATTTTTATTATCTATCCAACTTATTTTTATAGAAATATCAAAACAATTATTACAAGTTGAACATTTAATAAATTCATTTTCAATAGGTTGTAATAAAACACAACATTCAATATCTTTTTTATCTACTTTAACTATAGTCCATTTTTTAACAATTTCAATACCAATATCATTTATATCATGTTTAAGACCACTAAAATCCCAATTACTTATAGCTCCATTAAATTGAGAATAACAAAACATACTATACATATTTTTTACTTTAGATGTATTCCATTTACTAATATCTCCATTAAATTTACTACCGGAAAACATATTATTCATATCAGTAACTTTAGAAGTATTCCATTTATTTATATATCCATTAAATTGAGAATTAGAAAACATATAACTCATATCTGTAACATTTGAAGTATCCCATTTACTAATGTCTCCATTAAATTTACTATTATAAAACATGCAATTCATATCAGTAACTAAATGTGTATCCCATTTACTAATATCTCCATTAAATTGAGAATCATAAAACATATAACTCATATCTGTTACTGAACTTGTATCCCATTTACTTATATCTCCATCAAAATGAGAATTATAAAACATGCAATTCATATCAGTAACTAAATGTGTATCCCATTTACTAATATCTCCATTAAATTGAGAATCATAAAACATATAACTCATATCTGTTACTGAACTTGTATCCCATTTACTAATATCTCCATCAAAATGAGAATTATAAAACATATAACTCATATCTGTAACATATGAAGTATCCCATTTACTAATGTCTCCATTAAATTGAGAATCAAAAAACATATTACTCATATTAGTAATATTTGAAGTATCCCATTTACTTATATCTCCATATTTAGTAAAAGATTTTTCTTTATTTTTGCACCATAATTTAACAGCTTCTTTTAATTCATCTCTATTTTTAGGTTGAAATATCATATCACTATTCAAATAATTACAACAATAATCAAAATTTATTTCATTAAATAAACTTTATTATTTTTCCATTCTACTGTACACATAGGACAACTATTTTTATCATCAATCCAGCCTTCTTTAATTGAAATATCAAAACAGTTATTGCAAGTTGAACATTTAATAAATTCATTTTCAATAGGTTGTAATAAAACACAACATTTAATATCTTTTTTATCTACTTTGATTATGGTCCATTTTTTGACAATTTTAATACCAATATCATTTATATCTGTTACTAAACTTGTATCCCATTTACTTATATCTCCATTAAATTGAGAATAACAAAACATACTATACATATTTTTTACTTTAGATGTATTCCATTTACTAATGTCTCCATTAAATTTACTACCGGAAAACATGTAACTCATATTTGTAACTCTAGAAGTATTCCATTTATTTATATCTCCATTAAATTGAGAAAAATAAAACATATCACTCATGTCTGTTATTGAACTTGTATTCCATTCACTTATATCTCCATTAAATTGACTATGTTTAAACATACCTCTCATATTAGTAACATTAGAAGTATTCCATTTACTAATATCTTTATTAAATTTACTTCCATAAAACATACAACTCATATCAGTAACATTTAAAGTATCCCATTTACTAATGTTTCTATTAAATTGAGAATCAGAAAACATACAACTCATATTAGTGACATTTGAAGTATCCCATTTACTTATATCTTTATTAAATTGAGAATGATAAAACATATGACTCATATCTGCTACCAAACTTGTATCCCATTTACTAATATCTCTATTAAATTGAGAATAATAAAACATATATTTCATATTAGTAACATTAGAAATATCCCATTGACTTATATCTCCATTAAATTTACTTCCATAAAACATACCATTCATATCTTTCACACTAGATGTATCCCATTGACTTATATCTCCATTAAATTGAGAAAAAGAAAATATACCATTCATATCTGTTACTAAATTTGTATTCCAATCACTTATATTTCCATATTTTTTTAAAGATTTTTTGTTATCATGACACCATAGATTAACAGCTTCTTTTAATTCATCTCTATTTTTAGGTTGAAATATCATACTAATATTTTAATAATGATAATAATTATCAAAATTTATTCCATTAAATAAACTTTATTATTATACCATTCCACTGTACACATAGGACAACTATTTTTTTTATCAATCCACTTATCTTTTATTGAAATATCAAAATATTTATGACAGGTTGAACACTTAATAAATTCATTTTTAATAGATTGTAATAAAACACAACATTTAATATCTTTTTTATCTACTTTGACTATGGTCCATTTTTTGACTATTTTAATACCAATATCATTTATATCATCTTCAATATTACTAAAATTCCAATTACTTATGTCTCCATTAAATTGACTTTCATAAAACATCCAACTCATATCTTTTACTTTAGAAGTATCCCATTTACTTATATCTCCATTAAAATCACTATATGTAAACATACAAATCATATCTGTAACGTTAGAAGTGTTCCATTTACTTATGTCTCCATTAAATTCAGAGTTAAAAAACATATCACTCATATCTGTAACATTAGAAGTGTCCCATTTACTTATATCTCTATTAAATTCAGAGTTAGAAAACATATTATTCATATCTATTACTTTAGAAGTATTCCATTTACTAATGTCTCCATTAAATTGAGAATCAAAAAATATATGACTCATATTTGTAACTGAACTTGTATCCCATTTACTTATATCTCCATATTTTTTTAATGCTGTATCTTTATCATTACACCATAAATCGACAGCTTCTTTTAATTCATCTCTATTTTTGGGTTGAAATACCATATCACTATTTTAATAATCATAATAATTATCAATATTTATTCCATTAAATAAATATTATTATTTTTCCATTTTACTGTACACATCGGACACTTATTTTTATCATCAATCCAACTTTCTTTAATTGAAATATCAAAACAGTTATTACAAGTTGAACATTTAATAAATTCATTTTCAATAGGTTGAAATAAAACACAACATTCAATATCTTTTTTATCTACTTTAATTGTATTCCATTTTTTTATAATTTTAATGCCAATATTGTTTATATTATGTTTAAGACTACTAAAATCCCAATCACTTATGTCTCCATTAAATTCGCTACCATAAAACATATGACTCATATATGTAACTTTAGAAGTATCCCATTTACTTATATCTCCATTAAATTTACTATTATAAAACATATAACTCATATTAATTACTAAACTTGTATTCCAATTACTTATATCTCCATTGAATGGAGAACAAAAAAACATACAACTCATATTTATGACATTAGAAGTATCCCATTTACTTATATCTCCATTAAATTTACTACTAGAAAACATTTTACTCATATTTGTAACATTAGAAGTATCCCATTTACTGATATCTCCATTAAATTGAGAATCATAAAACATACTCTTCATATTTGTTACTTTAGAAGTATCCCAATTACTTATGTCTCCATTAACTTTACTCCAATAAAACATATAACTCATATCTATTACTGAACTTGTATCCCATTCACTTATATTTCCATATTTATCTAAAGCATTTTCTTTATTGTTGCACCATAAATTAACAGCTTCCCTTAATTCATTATTATTTTGAGGTTGAAATACCATATCAATATTTACATAATTATAATAATAATCAAAATTTATTCCATTAAATAAATATTATTATTTTCCCATTTTGATATACACATTGGACAACTATTTTTATCATCAATCCAACTTGTTTTTATTGAGATATCAAAACATTTATGACAGGTTGAACATTTAATAAATTCATTTTCAATAGGTTGAAATAAAACACAACATTCAATCTCTTTCTTATCTACTTTTATTGTAGTCCATTTTTTTATAATTTTAATGCCAATGTTGTTTATATTATGTTTAAGACTACTAAAATCCCAATTACTTATATCTCCATTGAATTGAGAATTAGAAAACATATGATTCATATCTGTAACAGAACTTGTATCCCATTTACTTATATCTCCATTAAATTTACTCCAATAAAACATATTATACATGCCTGTGACATTAGTTGTATCCCAATTACTTATATCTCCATTGAATTTACTTTCATAAAACATATGATTCATATTGGTAACATTAGAAGTATTCCATTCACTTATATTACCATTAAATTGGGAACAAGAAAACATTCCACACATATTAGTAACTTTAGATATATCCCATTCACTTATATTTCCATTAAATTTGGATTGAGAAAATATATTACTCATATCTGCAACTTTAGAAGTGTCCCATTTGCTTATATCTTTATTAAATTGAGATTTTACAAACATATAACTCATATTAATAACATTAGAAGTATTCCATTTACTAATATCTCCATTAAATTGAGAATGAGAAAACATATGATTTATATCTGTAACATTAGAAGTATCCCATTCATTAATATCTCCATCAAAAATACTTCCATAAAACATATAACCCATATATTTAACTTTAGAAGTATCCCATTCACTCATAATTCCATTAAATTGACTTTCATAAAACATACAACTCATATCTGTTATTTTTGAAGTATCCCATTTACTTATATCTCCATTAAATTGGGAACAAGAAAACATATGATTCATATTTGTCACTTTAGAAATATCCCAATTACTTATATTTCCATTAAATTTACTCCAAGAAAACATACCACTCATATTAGTAACTTTAGAAGTATCCCATTTGCTTATATCTCCATTAAATTTAGAATTATAAAACATATGACTCATATAAGCAACATTATAAGTGTCCCATTTACTTATATCTCCGTTAAATTTAGAATTATGAAACATGCCATCCATATTGGTAACTTTAGAAGTATCCCATTTACTTATATCTCCATTAAATTTACTTTTATAAAATATAAAACTCATATTAGTAACATTAGAAGTATCCCATTTACTTATATCTCCATTAAATTCACTTTCACAAAACATATTACTCATATTAGTAACATTAGAAGTATCCCATTTACTTATATCTTCATTAAATTGACTTTCAGTAAATATCCAACTCATATTAGTAACTTTAGATGTATCCCAATCACTTATATTTCCATATTTATCTAAAGCATTTTCTTTATTGTTGCACCATAAATTAACAGCTTCCCTTAATTCATTATTATTTTGAGGTTGAAATACCATATCAATATTTACATAATCATAATAATAATCAAAATTTATTCCATTAAATAAATATTATTATTTGTCCATTTTGATATACACATTGGACAACTATTTTTATCATCAATCCAACTTGTTTTTATTGAGATATCAAAACATTTATGACAGGTTGAACATTTGATAAATTCATTTTCAATAGATTGAAATAAAACACAACATTCAATATCTTTTTTTTCTACTTTTATTGTGGTCCATTTTTTTACTATTTTAATGCCAATGTTGTTTATATTATGTTTAAGACTACTAAAATCCCAATCACTTATGTCTCCATTAAATTCGCTACCATAAAACATATGACTCATATCAGTAACATTGGAAGTATCCCATTTACTTATGTCTCCATTAAATTCGCTACCATAAAACATTTTACTCATATTTGTGACTTTAGAAGTATCCCATTTACTTATATCTCTATTAAAGTGAGAAAAAGTAAATATATTACTCATATCAGTAACATTAGATGTATTCCATTTACTTATGTCTCCATTAAACTTAGTAAATGAAAACATATTATTCATATTGGTAACATTAGAAGTATTCCATTTACTTATATTATCATTAAATTGGGAAAAAGAAAACATTCCACACATATTAGTAACTTTAGATATATCCCATTCACTTATATTTCCATTAAATTTACTACCAAAAAACATAAAACTTATATTAGTAACATTGGATGTATCCCATTTACTTATATCTCCATTAAATTTACTTTTCAAAAACATACCTCTAATATTAGTAACATTGGATGTATCCCATTTACTTATATCTCCATTAAAATCACTATATGAAAACATATGATTCATATCTGTTACTGAACTTGTATCCCATTTACTTATATCTCCATTAAATTTACTTTTACTAAACATATAACTCATATTAATAACATTAGATGTATCCCATTCACTTATATCTCCATATTTAGTAATAGCATATTGTTCATTATTGCACCATATGCAACAGCTTCTTTTAATTCATCTCTATTTTTTGGTTGAAATATCATACTAATATTTTAATAATCATAATAATTATCAAAATTTATTCCATTAAATAAACTATATTATTCTTCCAGTTTGATGTACACATAGAACAACTATTTTTATTATCAATCCAACTTTCTTTTATTGAAATATCAAAACAGTTATTACAAGTTGAACATTTAATAAATTCATTTTCAATAGGTTTCAATAAAACGCAACATTCAATCTCTTTTTATACCAACATCATTTATATCATGTTTAAGATTACTAAAATCCCATTTACTTATATTTCCATTAAATTCACTACTAAAAAATATGTAATACATATTAGTAACTTTAGAAGTATCCCATTTACTTATATCTCCATTAAATTTACTTCTATAAAACATATTACTCATATTAGTAACATTAGAAGTATCCCAATTACTTATATTTCCATTAAATTGAGAATCAGAAAACATGCTAATCATGTTAGTGACATTTGATGTATCCCATTTACTTATATCTCCATTAAATTGAGAATAAGAAAACATTTCACTCATATCTGTTACTTTAGATGTGTCCCATTTACTTATATCTCCATTAAATTGAGAATAATAAAACATATTACTCATATTAGTAACATTAGAAGTATCCCATTTACTTATATCTTCATTAAATTTACTATGTTTAAACATACTATACATATTAGTAACATTAGAAGTATCCCATTTACTTATATCTTCATTAAATTTACTATGTTTAAACATCCAACTCATATCTGTTACGGAACTTGTATCCCATTTACTTATATCTCCATTAAATTGAGAATTATAAAACATACTATTCATATTTACAACTTTAGAAGTATCCCATTTACTTATATCTCCATTAAATTGAGAATTATAAAACATATGACTCATATCTGTTACTAAACTTGTATCCCAATCACTTATATCTCCATTAAATTGAGAATTAGAAAACATAAAACTCATATTGGTAACTTGAGAAGTATCCCATTTACTTATATCTCCATTAAATTTACTTATATAAAACATACATTTCATATTTGTAACTGAACTTGTATCCCATTTACTTATATCTCCATTAAAATAACTATATGCAAACATCCAACTCATATCTTTTACTTTAGAAGTATCCCATTTACTGATATCTCCATTAAAATCACTATATGAAAACATATGATTCATATTAGTAACTTTTGAAGTATCCCATTTACTTATATCTCCATTAAAATTACTTTTAAAAAACATATAACTCATATCAGTAACATTAGAAGTATCCCAATTACTTATAATTTCATTAAATTTACTTCCATAGAACATTTTACTCATATTTGTTACTTTAGAAGTATTCCAATCAGAGATATTGCCATATTTAGTAAAAGCATATTCTTTATTATTGCGCCATAAATCAACAGCTTCTTTTAATTCATCTCTATTTTTTGGTTGAAAAACCATCTCACTGTTTTAATAATCTTTAATAATTATTGATAATTATCAATTTTTATTCCATTAAATAAACTTTATTATTTGTCCATTTTACTGTACACATCGGACACTTATTTATAATGTCCACCCACTTTTCTTTAATTGAAATATCAAAACAGTTATTACAAGTTGAACATTTAATAAATTCATTTTTAATAGATTGAAATAAAACACAACATTCAATTTCTTTTTTATCTACTTTAACTGTGGTCCATTTTTTGACTATTTTAATGCCAATGTTGCCTACATCATATTCAAGATTACTAAAATCCCATTTACTTATATCTCCATTAAATTTACTTTCATAAAACATTAAACTCATATTAATTACTGAACTTGTATCCCAATTACTTATATCTCTGTTAAATTTACTTTCACAAAACATATTACTCATATTTCTAACATTAGAAGTATCCCATTTACTTATGTTTCCATTAAATTCAGAATAAGAAAACATACCAATCATATTTCTAACATTAGAAGTATCCCATTCACTTATATCTCCATTGAATTTACTTTCATAAAACATTAAACTCATATTAATTACTGAACTTGTATCCCATTTACTTATATCTCTATTAAATTTACTTTCATAAAATATACCTTTCATATCTATAACATTAGAAGTATCCCATTTACTTATATCTCCATTAAATTTAGAATAAGAAAACATCCAACTCATATTAGTAACATTAGATGTATCCCAATCACTAATATCTCCATTAAATTCACTTTCATAAAACATATTTCTCATATTGGTTACTTTAGAAGTATCCCAATTACTTATGTCTCCATTAAATTTACTTTCATAAAACATACAACTCATATCTGTTAATGAACTTGTATCCCATTTACTAATATTTTCATTAAATTTACTTCTAAAAAACATAAAATTCATATTTGTGATATTAGAAGTATCCCAATTGGAAACATCTCCATATTTTTTCAATGCTGTTTCTTTATTATTGCACCATAAATCAACAGCAATTCTTAATTCATCGCTATTTTTAGGCTGAAATATCATACTAATATTTTAATAATCATAATAATAATCAAAATTTATTCCATTAAATAAACTATGTTATTTGTCCAAAATACTGTACACATTGGACACTTATTTATAATGTCTACCCACTTTTCTTTAATTGAAATATCAAAACAGTTATTACAATTTGAACATTTAATAAATTCATTTTTAATAGATTGAAATAAAACACAACATTCAATTTCTTTTTTATCTACTTTTATTATGGTCCATTTTTTTACAATTTTAATGCCAATGTTGTTTATATTATGTTTAAGACTACTAAAATCCCAATCACTTATATTTCCATTAAATTGACTATATTTGAACATACTATTCATATCAGTAACTTTAGAAGTATTCCATTTACTTATATCTCCATTAAATTTACTTTCATAAAACATTTCACTCATATTAGTAACTTTAGAAACATCCCATTTACTAATATCTCCATTAAATTCACTTCTGTAAAACATACTATTCATATTAGTAACATTAGAAGTATCCCATTCATTAATATTACCATGAAATTGAGAATTATTAAACATATGACTCATATTTGTAACTTTAGAAGTTTTCCATTTACTTATGTCTCTATTAAATTGAGAATGAAAAAACATACAACTCATATCTGTAACTTTGGAAGTTTTCCATTTACTTATGTCTCTATTAAATTGAGAATGAAAAAACATACAACTCATATCTGTAACTTTGGAAGTATTCCATTCATTAATATTACCATTAAATTGAGAATTATTAAACATATGACTCATATTTGTAATAATAGAAGTATCCCATTTACTTATATCTCCATTAAATTGAGATTCTGCAAACATATAACTCATATCTGCTACTGAACTTGTATCCCATTTACTTATATCTCCATTAAATTTACTCCAATAAAACATATAACTCATATCAGTAACATTATTTGTATTCCATTTACTAATATTTCCATTAAAATTACTTCCATAAAATATAAAACTCATATTTGTGATTTTTGAAGTATCCCATTTACTAATATTTCCATATTTTTTCAATGCTTTTTTTTCATTGTTACACCATAAATCAACAGCATCTCTTAATTCATTTCTATTTTTAGGCTGAAATATCATACTAATATTTTAATAATCATTGATAATTATCAATTTTATTTCATTAAATAAACTTTATTATTTTCCCATTTTGATATACACATTGGACAACTATTTTTATCATCAATCCAACTTTCTTTTATTGAGATATAAAAACATTTATGACAGGTTGAACATTTAATAAATTCATTTTTAATAGATTGAAATAAAACACAACATTCAATCTCTTTCTTATCTACTTTTATTGTATTCCATTTTTTTATAATTTTAATGCCAATGTTGTTTATATTATGTTTAAGACTACTAAAATCCCAATCACTTATATCTCTATCAAATTTACTTCCATGAAATATCCAACAGTTTTTCTTATTTCATTTCTATTTTTAGGTTTAAAGATCATTTTACTATTTTAATAATCATAATAATTATCAAAATTTATTCCATTAAATAAACTTTATTATTTGTCCATTTTGTTGTACATATAGGACAACTATCTTTATTATTAATCCAATTTTCTTTTATAGAAATATCAAAACAGTTATTGCAAGTTAAACATTTAATAAATTTATTTTCAATAGGTTGTAATAAAACACAACATTCAATATCTTTTTTTTCTACTTTATTTGTGGTCAATTTTATGACTATTTTAATACCAATGTTATTTATGCTATGATAGAGGTTACTAAAATTCCAATTGCTTATATTTCCATTAAATTTACTTCCATGAAACATCCAACTCATATTTGTAACATTTGATGTATCCCATTTACTTATATCTCCATTAAATTGAGAATTATTAAACATATAACTCATATTAGTAACTTTAGAAGTATCCCATTTACTTATGTCTCCATTAAATTGAGAATTAGAAAACATAAAACTCATTTCTATAACATTAGAAGTATCCCATTTACTTATGTCTCCATTAAATTGAGAATTAGAAAACATAAAACTCATATAAGTAACTTTAGAAGTATCCCATTTACTTATGTTTCCATTAAATTTACTTATATAAAACATACTTATCATATCGGTTACTGAACTTGTATCCCATTTACTAATATCTCCATTAAATTGAGAATTATAAAACATATGATTCATATATATTACTTTATAAGTATCCCATTTACTTATATCTCCATTAAAATCACTTCCAGAAAACATATGATTCATATGTGTGACATTGGAAGTATCCCATCTGCTTATATCTCCATTAAATTTACTATTAGAAAACATACCAAACATATTTGTAACTTTAGAAGTGTCCCATTTACTTATATCTCCATTAAAGTTAGAATCAAAAAACATACCAAACATATTTGTAACATTAGAAGTGTCCCATTTACTAATATCTCCATTAAATTGAGAATCATAAAATATCCAACTCATATCTGTTACTTTAAAAGTAACCCATTTACTAATATCTCCATTAAATTTACTTCTATAAAACATATAACTCATATCTATAACATTAGAAGTATCCCATTTACTTATATCTCCATTAAATTCAGAATAAGTAAACATACTACTCATATTAGTAACATTTGATATATCCCATTCACTTATATTTCCATATTTATCTAAAGTATATTGTTCATCATAACACCATAAATCAACAGCATTTCTTAATTCATTTTTATTTTTTGGCTGAAAAACCATAATATTATTTTAATAATCATAATAATTATCAAATTTTATTCCATTAAATAAACTATATTATTTTTCCAGTTTGATGTACACATAGAACAACTATTTTTATTATCAATCCAACTTTTTTTAATAGAAATATCGAAACATTCAGTACAAGTACTTTTTAATCAAATAATTCAAATATAAAAAAAATAGTCTAAGAAGGAGTTGCAAATTTGTCAACATAAGATTTAACTTTTTTATGAGCTTCTTTGATATCTCTTTTCCAAAGATCGGCTGCTTCATTATTATAAGGATCATCAACATTCGGTTCAGACAATAAAGCCACAATTGAATAGATTACTTTTATTATATTAATAGCAGGTGTCCATTTATCTTTCAAAATATCAAGACATATTTTGCCAGATTTATCAACATTTGGATGGTATATAGGAGTATTGAAAAAAACAAGTGGAGGTTCCATTGGATATTCTTTTGTTAAAAACATTTTAAGTTCAAAACAACCACCTTCATATGGTGTATCTTTTGCACCATTAAGTAAAATTCGAATATCATTCATTTTATCACCAACTTGTTCAAATAATATCCCATCTTTTTTAAGATCATCTTTTTCCTTTTTAATATTTTTCCATTCTCTGGTCACCCGTTTGGAGATGCTTGACATAGGTTATTTAGTTATGATAAATCATAATTATTCATTTTTTTATCAATTTAAACCACATTTTTTCTCCTCCCGAAAAGTATAATTTATCTATTCTTATCTCTCTATCTTTATCATTAATAATATTAAATTTATCTGTAAAAATATTAGGGAAAGGATAATCGAAAGAATAATAGAATTGATCAATATCATTCAAAGAATTATCCAACATAAACATTTCATAACTCTCTCTATTATACATTACTGTATTAAGTATACTGTCTAATCTACTTTCTTCTAAAATATCTGAAGAGCCTTTTGTGGGCGTAAAATAAAGTTTATTATTTGAATAATTAAAGTAAAAATTCTTATTAATAAAAGATCTTAATAAACATATTTGACAATTTGCGGAAAATTCTCTAATTTTTTTATTCAAATTATCTTCTTTATTTAGTTCTATAATTTTAATTTTAGTATAAATATCTTTATTTTGATCAAAATATCTATCTTTAAGGTTAAATAAAAGTTTTTCTATTACTTTTTCATATACTAAAAATTCATGTAAAGAATACTTTGATCTTATTTTAGAAATAACTTGCTTTCTAAATTTATGAAGATTAATTTTAGGATAATTAAAACATTCAATAAATTCCCAAACTTTGTCTAAATTTTCTATTTCTTCATTTGTCAGAGAGTGTGTTATATTTTTATAAATTTTATTAATATCATAAACCATTATAATATTCTTCATATAAAAAAATTATATCTAAGCTTCTGTAGCAAGATCAAGACCATAAGCCTCTAATATATTCTTTATCACTATATAAATATTGGAAATGTCAATCTTAGTATTTATAAAATGAGAATTATATCTCATAGGTGTTATCACCAGTTCTTTCATATCAGGATTGACTTTAAAATTGTAAATTTTAGTTATATATTCTGTATGATTCATTTTCTTTTTATTTGGAATAATTTTTTGGCCAAAATCTTTTTTTTGAGTTAATTCGAAAACTTTCTTTTTAGGAAAAAAACTAAATTTACTAACTTCTAAAAGTTCAGTTATATCAATATAATCTATTCTCTTTTCTCCTTTATTTAAATCTTCTAAGACATATTTCATCAAATATGGTTCTGAACTTGACCATAAAAGATTTAAAATAATTTTATCGGCTCTTGTTTGCATCTCAACACGATTCTCTGTCATAAATAGTTCATCAAATCCAAATCTTTTAATAATATCATCAAAATTAATAACTACATTATTTTGATATTCATAAATTCCTGTACTTAAGTTTTTACTTAACCATTCTTTACCATTATACTGAAAACTCATATTATTATATTGATATATTTCATTACATTTTATATTTTTACTATCGGAATGTCCCATTTATAAATTTACATACAATTTAATATTAATCAATTTTTTAGTTTTAGTTTATTATTTTCTCAATAAAAAATTGTTTTTAGTTAATATTCATATTAATATTTTAAATGTTTAAAACTAATAGAGAAATTAATAAACTAAAAAAAATTCAAGAAGCAGATAAAAGAACTTTTAGTAACACCACAAGATTAGCTAAAGTAGTTGATGTATATGATGGAGATACTCTTACTATTTTTACTAGATTATCTAACAAAGAAAACTTTTATCGGTACAAACTTCGATTGGCTGGTTTAGATACACCCGAAATGAAGCCAGCTTTAGATATAGAAAACAGAGAGTTATATTTAAGATGTGCTGAAAAAGCAAGAGATTGGTTAAAAAAATATCTTGGACATTATTTAATAGTTAAATTTTATAAAGAGGATAAATATGGTAGATTGGTTGGCGAATTATTTACTATAAAAAAGAATTGGTATGGGAAAAAAGTTCCATATATGAATATCAATAAAAAAATACTCGAGTTGAAATTAGCGATACCATATCCAAGAGATAATCATAGTTTTACTAAAGAGTTCCTTGATTCTTTAGATTCTCGGTTTTAAAATTTAAAATAAAATCAAGAATTTTGAATAATGCTAACCTTTTATTGTTTCATTTATCTACATGTCAAACACTACAAGTCCATTTGATAAAGCTTTAGTCGGGGTTGTATCTCAAAGTATAACATGGCCATTTGAATATATAAAAACAGTCCAACAATTCAAAGAAGTTAATTCAACCACTCAGTTTATTAAAAATAGGATTAATAAAAAAGGTATTGGAAATGAATTAAGGAATATTTATCAAAGTATGATTCCACAAGCTTTAATTGCTATTCCAAGATTTATTACTCGATTTACTATATATGAAAATTTAATTAAATTAAATAATAATAATCAAACTCATAAATTTATGTCGGGTATAATTGCAGGTGGTGTGGAAGGATTTTTAATAATGACACCTGCAGAGGTTATTAAAACATCTGTTATAAAAAGGAATTCAGGATTAGCAAATAATTTAACACAGATATACAATGGAAATGGATTGATAGGTTTTTGGAAAGGTGCTTATTCCACTATGCTAAGACAATCAACAACTCAAGGTGTATCTTTATATTCAAATTCCTTATTGAATCCAATTCTAAAAAATCATTTAGGAAACTATACAGGAATGATTTCTGGTATAGTTTCAGGTGTTTTAGCTGTTAGTATTAATAATCCAATTGATGTAATTAAAACTAGACAACAAGAAGTTTTTACTAAACAATCATCTATTACAATTGCAAAAGATATTTTTAAACAAGAAGGTTTAAAAGGATTCTATAAAGGGTATTGTTTTCGGTGTATGAAAGTTGCACCTCTTCATGGTATTACTTATTTTGTATATGATTTATTGAAGTCTTAATGTTATATTTATGAAATATTTAATTTTTTTATCTATCATTAAAAAATAACATTAATTAAAAATACTATCAATGATAAGGATTTTTTGAAATATACAAAGCAAAAATTAAGTTTAAAAAATAAAATTAATAATGAAAAAACTTACAATGAATATTTAAAAAAATTAAAATGGTTTTCTTATGTAAGCACCAAAAGACATGAAGATAAACTATTAAATGAATTAGAAAATAAATATGGAAAATCAATATTTATCATAGGTGATTATGGAGGATGAAAAGGATTAAAAACAATAAGTACTCCAAAAATAGGAATAAAAGATTATTAAAAAGACGTTTTGAGGTTTACCATATAAACGAATTTAATACATCAAAATTAAATTGTTATACAGAAAAAGAAAATGGCAACTTAAAAGTAACTTATAAAAATAGTAAAGATGAAGAAAAAGAAAAAAGTTTGCATTTAATTCTAACATATAAAATGAGCAGTAATAGAATCGGATGCATAAATAGAGATACAAATGCAGTTAAAAATATGCGAAAAATAACAGCATATTTATTGGATCATAAAGAAAGACCAAAAAAATTTACACAAAATAAAATCCTTCAACTTGTTTAATAACACGTCAAATGAAGGAATGATTTTATTAAGTTTATAAAAGTACATAAATATAAATAATTAAAATAAAAAATAATATAAACTTAGTAAAATTGCATATAGGAGAGGAAAAAAAAGAGGAAAAGAAAAATATTAATAAAGATAGTAATAAAAAAGATAGCAAACAAAAAATAAAACATCTCCTATATTTAGATATTATTTTAATTGGACTTGATTCGATTTTTATATCATCAAGAAAATGAATTAGTTTCATTAATAACTAAATTAATTAATTAATATAAATTCATAAATATCAATTTTACTGCTTTAAATATAAATAATTTATATTTTATAAGTTTTTAAACAATATCAATTATAGATTCTTGTGCTTTAAAAAACTTCTGTAAAAGTCTAAAATTAGATTTCTCTGATTTAATAAACTCATTATAAGCTTCATTCGCATCGTCTTCATCTGATTTATAAATTATAGGTGAATTATTAGTAAGTTCTCTATAATTTTTTTCGATATTCGTTATATAATTTACCGCTTCTTGTCTCATTGTACAAGGCAAAAGAAGAGTTATTTTTATTTCATAAAAAAGTTGGTCAATATCTTTAATATAAGAAGAGTAACTGCCTATTATATCTTCGTATTTTCTTATTCTGAGAATACCAAGAATAACAAAAGAAAAGAAACTTATAAAAGCAGAAACAATCGCAAAAGTTAATAATAGTTCTTGATTATTACCGGATGAACTTTCAAATGTTGCATTTATAGTTCCAATTAAAGTTCCAAGACCTGTGATAATCAAAGCAAGAATAGTTAATTTATCATAATTTTGCTTCTTTTTATCTATTATATATTCATACACATAAGATGTTTTTATTAAAGCTCTTGTCATATTTTTTAAAAAATTTTCATTTCTTTGTGTCCAATTGTTATAACCAAAATCATTTCTCTTTATTTCTTTATTCTCTTCTGTATCAACAAATTTAGGGATATTAATAGGTTTGTGTTCTTCCTTTTTATTATTATCAGTTTCAATATCTTTATTGTGTTTTTGATTCTTTACTTTTTCAAAAATCTTATCATGTCTAAATTTAGTTTTATCACGTTCTAAATGTCTATTATCAACTGAATACTCTTCAGTTTCTCCATCATATTCTAAATTTGGCTCATCATCGTGAACTATGATATCTTTTTTTTCTAATTTTACTGATTTACCCATCTTAAATTTGATATTAAATTTATAAATTCAAAATTTAAGATGGCTAATAAATACTCTATTACACATCCTTATGGGTTTGAATATCCTATGTGTCCATTTGTATGGGATTATGAAGACATGGCTTTACCTTTGGATACTATTAACATTAAAGAAATGACAAATGAAGAGTTAAATGAAATTTTACAACATAAACCAGATATAAAAGAAATAATAAAAAAACTAAACAATCCAAAGCTTTTTATGATAGAGCAAATAATCAAAAATAAAAATCTTCTTTATTTGGGATTTCATAACTGGTGTTATTTTAATGAAACAGGTGAAAAGGAAATATTCATAAAAAAACCTTACTTTTTTATTTTTAATGCAGGATTATTTACGGTTAAAGGAAAGCTTGACGAGTCTCATTATTATCCTTTTAAAATAAATAAAAAAGGTGATACTCTTCCTGGAGGTATACCTGTAAATAAAAGTTTAGAAGAAAGATTTGCTACAATTCATAAAGTTTCTGGGATTCCAAGATACTCACCTGAACATTGTAATAATTTTATTATTCCAACCGATATGAAAGAAGTTGAATTTATTTCAATAGGAAAAGATTTTAGTAAATCAATTATTAAACACAATAAAAATAAAGAAAAAAAAGATCAAGAGAAATTAATAATAAAAAATATAGCAAGAGATGTAGTTACTTTACATCGATTAATTAGATAATTTAAATTAAATAAATTTCAAATCTTTTTTTAACACGCATAATTCATTAAAAAGATTACAAATTTGTGGTGATATACTACCTGTAACTTTAATGCCCATTTCTTCTATTTTATTTCTATTAAGAGGCTTATGATGTGGATACTTACCAGAACATAATATTTCACACACCTTTTCGATGTTATCTTTAGTCATGTTTGGTGATCTTTTATTTAGTATACTTTTTATAGTTTCAATACCATCATTATGAAATAACTCACTCTCTATAATTTTAATTAAAATACTATCATCTATTCCATTTACTGATTTTTTTTCTTTCAATTTAATTAAACATCTCGAAGAAGTTTTATCATATTCTGTGTTAATACTTTGATAACTTAGTTGTGGGTCAACTGGTCCCAATAAAGAATAAAAGTTCATATACATCTCTTTACTTGATAATGCCAATAAAGTGCCTGCGGATTGACATATACATGGTATATGACTCCTAACATTCTGAGGATAGTTTAATAATAGATTTGAAATAATATCTGAAGACATTACAGATCCTCCATGAGTATGGTAAATAATATCTAAATCTTTATTTTTTGAATACATTTGAATCCAATTAATTTTTTCTAAAAATAGTTTATGATTATCAATACTCATAATGTAGTATCTATATTTGTTATTTTCAAATCGATCATTAAATGGTAATTTGTCCCATGTGTAATCTATTAAAAATATAATATTTGTTTTATTTTGTTTTTCATAAGATTTAATATCGTCAAATAAAGAAGATGATGATAATGGAATTAAAAAACTATTAAGAAACGACATTCAATAGTTTTTTATATAATAATTTAATTACAATTTTTATCATTTTATTATTTTAGGAAAAGTTAATTTTATTGGAATATATAAAATAACCAACTATTAAAGCCACCACTAATAAGACTATATAAAGAATTGTATTAGATTGTTTTTCTTTAATAACTATAACTTTTTGTTCATTTGATTTGTGTTTCTTACTTCTTGTTTCATCATAAGGAGATTCATCTATATCTTCAAACTCATCATTATCAATATTTAAATTCTTTTTTTGCCATACTTTAATAGCTTCTATTTTAACATTTTCAGGTATCTCTATTGAGCGTCCATCTTCGAGAGTATAAACTATAGGTTGCTTATAAGGGTTGAAATCAGGTTCTTCGCCGGTCGCTTCTAAATATTCATGGTATTTAATTAAATTGTTCATTACGTATTCCATTAATACCGTAGTACTAATCGGTATCGATTTTCCAGTCATTCTATAAGAGTCCATATACTGTTTTTTTAAAATATAAAAAATAAAATTAAACCTATTTTATATGACAAACATTTTGATAATTCTTATAATAGTTTTGATTATAAGTTTTTTATTAATAAAATTCTTCAATATAAAATTAATAGAAAATTTCAGTTATTGTGAAAATTGCGGATACAAAAGTAGATTTAAATGTAATAACTGTGTAAATTGTGGTTATTGTATATCTGTTCATGGCTTAGGTGAATGCGTTCCTGGTGATCAAAGAGGACCATATTTTAGAGAAGATTGTGCTGTATGGGAATATCAAATACCAACTCTTTATTATCCATCTTATTATACAAATCCTTATCTTAAATACTATAATTTTCCAAGATACACATGGAAATCAAGAAGATATAGACAAAGAAATAGACAAAGAAATAGACGAAGAAATAAAAGACACAAAAAAGAATAATTCATAAAATTTTAAATATATATAATAGTATATGAACAATATTATTATTGTTTTAATAGTAACTTTTTCAGTGCTTTTGTATATGTTTTATCATATGAGCAATCGACAAAAGCATGAAAAACGAATAGTTTTATATGCGCGTCCAAATTTTCCCCGTCATTCTAATCCTAGAATACATCATAAACAAAGAGATAATGTTTATTATATAAAAAGAATACATAATGGTAAGCGTCATCGAAGACACTAAACTATTTTACTTTATCTAAGATTGTTGTTCCAAGTATTTCTAATTTTCCTGTTCTATTATAGTCTGTTATGTATTGTAAAATCATGAACATTAAAGGCACAATACTAAAAATAACCATTAGACAAGATAAATAAAATCCTGATTTAATATCGTATATGCCTACACAAACTAAATATAATAGAGCAGCAATCATTACTATTAAGTACATTGTAAATAATATAAATATCTCCATATAATAAATAGATAGATAAATTTATTTATTTTTTAATTCATTCACCAAACTAAAATGCAATTTAATAACTTTTACACCTTTTGATCTGAATAGTTCATAAGATATATCAGAATTTTTATAATCATTTAAATAATATATTTCATTAATACCTGCACTTAATATTACTTTTGCACAATTTGGACATGGGAAATGAGTAACATATATTTTAGAATTCTCAAGATTTACTCCTGTTTTTGCTGCTGAACACACTGCATTAGTCTCTGCATGGATTGTCATCTGTTCGTGACCATCTTCTATTTTAGAAATATGTGGTGCACCTGCAATATGACCATTATACCCTGTTGCTAAGATCCTATTATCTTTTACAATAACACATCCAACTTTTAATCTTTCACACGATGATCTTTGTTTTGCAACACATGCAATTAGACTAAAATACTGATCCCATGTTAATCTATCATTCATTGATTCTATCATAAACATCATTGTTTCAAGTAAATAATTATCGTCAAGATCAGCAACAAAATCTTTTATTTTTGTTTTATAGTCATCGTCTTCCATATTAAATTTAGTCATAATATAATTTTTTATTTAATTAAAACTAAGTCAATTTTTAAATTATGTGTCGATAAATATTAACTAAAATTGAAAACTGAGCCAGTTCTTAATTTGAGTATTAATGTCTATTAAAAATCACGCATTATATTGGGATATTATATTTCTTAAAGACTATAATTTTAAACTTGATGGAAAATATAAAGGAACTGACGATTGTATTATATGTTTAGATACACTTGAAGGAGGTTATATTTTTACTTTGCCATGTGGTCATAAATATCATCGTAACTGTTTTTATGAATATAAATTTAAATATAAATTTAATAAATGTCCTGATTGTCATAAAGAAATTAAAAAATCGGAAGAAGTTAAACTTATAAAAGATATTCTAAAAGATTAATAAAGAAAAACTAGAATATTATCAATTCATATAATTTATTTATCATATTATCTATGTGATTTTGGTTGCAAGGTTTGTATACATATTTACGTGGATTGTCACATTTTCTCACTTTCTGTTTCCATCTATCAGGGATAGAACCAATACCATAATAAGCGCCAAGAACACCACCTACAATACAAGCATTTGTATCTGTATCCCCTCCTCTTGTTATAGTTCTTATTATAGAAGAATAATAAGAATCACCATGAAAAAGTTCATAAAAACACAATTGTAACCCAATACCTAAAAATCCTTGAAACTCACAATCAATTTTACCAATTACACATTCACCTCTTAAATTTATATTTACTTCTGTACTTCCTTTATGACCTTTTTCAATAAAATTCATGACTTCTTTTGTTTCACATATTCTTTTAGCTCGTTCATATGCTTTATGCTTGCTACCTGTTTTAATAAGTTCACCAATTGTTGCAATATATACAGTTACTGCATCAATAGCTATTTTATTTGGATTTGTCATAATACAATCTAATCTAGCAAGTGTTTTAATTTTTTCATCATCTTGACACGAAGCTAAAACTCCTAAACCAAAACTCCGCATTAAACAACCATTTGAAAGGGAATTTTTATTTTGATGTTTACTATTCTCTATTATATCTGATGCTGTATTGGCTTTTTGAAAAGCTTTACTTGTAGTTGATCCAATATCAAAAGGATTTGATTTAAACCATTTGATATATATATTTCCTGCATGTTTTTGGTTATAATATCCATATTCTATCACTGAAAATATTAAACCCAATCCAAGTTCAGAATCGTCAGTTATTTGTCCGGGCATTACATTATGTGGGCCTGCACCTAGAATATCTAAAAAATTCTCTTTGCCAATATCTTGATTTATTAATTCAACAACTTTATTTGATTTTTTAAATTCATATCTTGCACCTAACGCATCTCCACATAAAGCTCCAAAAATAGATCCTGCAATTCTATCGTGAATAAACATTTATTTTTTAATAAATATCAATTATAATCAATTTTAATAAACTAAAAAAAATCATTATAAGGATCATCATTTGTATTGATTTTTGGTTTAATTTTTTTTAAACCTTTCTTTTTCTTTTTATTATATCTTTCTTTCTCTTCTTTTTTAATTGGTTCAGATATTTTTTCTTCTTTTATTTTTTTGACTTCTACATAGTGCCTAAGAGCAAAATCAAAAGGATCTACATCAGAACCTAACTCATCACCAATATATTTACTCTCCATAACTGGATCAACTGTTATATCATCAAGAATATATATATCACTCAATTCATCTCTTACTGATCCAGTTTTTTCAAATGCTTCTTTTGAAAAATAAGGGTTTTCATATGCTTCCTGCTCAGATTGTTCTAGTTTAGATAATTCTTCTTCAATTTGACCCATATTTTTATCACTAATTGTAATTTCAGAAATTTTGTTCTGATTAGACATTTTTATTATTAGAATTTATATTTATTTTCAATTTTATTATTAAATCTATATTAATAGTATAATATGAGCTTTCTAGATGATAATATTAAAAGTAAGTTATATGACTATCAAATAAATCATACTAATAGATTAATAAAAATATTAAAAACAAATAATAGTGTACTAGATGCATCTGATACAGGAACAGGTAAAACTTATTGCAGTGTAGCTTTATGTAAACAACTAAATTTACAACCCTTTATAATATGTCCTAAATCAGTTATATATAATTGGGAATCAGTGTGTGCAAGTTTTGGAGTAAAACCATTAGGTGTCGTAAACTATGAAACAATAAAAAGTGGAAAATACTATGTTAAAGATAAAAGAGAAATATGTCCTTATTTAGATGTAATAATTGGAGAAAAATTAGGATTAGTAGATGTTAATTGGAAAATTCCAGATAATTGTGTTTTTATATTTGATGAAGTTCATAAATGTTCAAATATGGGAACAGATAACTCAATCCTTTTATATTCAGCTACCAAAACAAAAAAACCAATGATGTTACTATCAGCGACAATTGCTGATAAGCCATGGAAATTTTTACTTTTTACATATGTTTTAAAATTTATAGATCCTTCTCAAGTAGAAGAAAATAACACTGGATTTAAAAAATATATTAAAATAATGACCAACTGGATTTTTAAAGATAAAAAACCTATGGTTCGAATACATCATATGCTTTATCCAGAAAGAGCATCTCGAATAAGAATAGATGATTTAGGTGATGCTTTTCCGGAAACCCAAATATCTGCAGATCCTTATTATGTTTCAGATAAACGAAGAGTATTGATAGAAATAGAATATAAGAAAATAGCTGAAGAATTAGATAAACTTAGAGATCAAGAAAAAAAAGATGATAATAAAAGTCAAAATAAAAAAGCTAATTTTTTAGTTAAAATGTTAAGACATCATCAAAAAATAGAAATGTTAAAAGTGTCTTTATTTATTGAATTAACTCGAGATTTTTTAGATAATGGATTCTCTGTAGTTATTTTTGTAAATTTTACTCAAACACTTAAAACTCTTGCAGAACAGCTTGATACAAATTGTTTAATTTATGGCGAACAAACTGCTCAAGATCGAAAAAAAAACATAGAAAATTTTATGAACAATAAAAAAAAAGTGATTATATGTAATATTAAAGCGGGTGGTGTTGGTGTTTCTCTTCATGATATTAAAGGTGATCATCCAAGAGTCGCATTATTATCACCAACTTGGAACTCAATTGATCTTGTACAAGCTTTGGGTAGAGTTCATAGAGCTGGTGGACAATCTAAATCTATTCAAAGAATTGTGTATATTGCGAAAACTGTTGAAGAAAAAATATCTCTTAAAGTTAAAAAAAAATTAAAATATCTTAACTCCATAAATAATGGTGATTTAGATTTAACTAATATAGATTATTCAAAAGAAGAACAAAAGTATAATATGGAAAGATTTATTAGTTAAATCTAAATCAAATGTCTGTAAATTTCGAAAAAATCTTAGCACCCATAAAAAATATAATTGGTGCAATAACACAAGTTAAAATCCATATAATTGTCATTGCATTTTTTGAATCTTCCCACATATTTGGTACATTCATTCCTAAAGAAGAGAATACTAAGCTAGGTATTAAAAAAGCCAATACTAGTATTTCTAAATATATTCCAAATTGTGCCATTTTATTACGTGCATGACCAATATATAATTGAGATATTTTTAGCATATTATCTATAGAATCTTTTTGTCGACTGAGATCGTTATAGTTTTCTTCAAATTGTCCTTTGTAATAGTCAAAAATATCTATTATATTTCTAATATCTTCTTTTGGATCAAGGCAATACATCTCTACTTCACAATCTTCTAGTTTATCTAGATCATCAAATAGATCTTTAATATCTGTGATTTTTGACATTAAAACTGATAAAGTGTTATAAAAATTATTAAACTCTTTAGTAAAAAACTTTTTATAAGCAGAAGAATCTAATTCTATTGATTTTTGAAAATTAGCTAACATTTGAGATGTATGATTCATTACACAATCATCAAAATAATCTCGAATATTCATAAATATAGATTCCATAACAATTATTGGAAAAGATTCTATCCTATTATTTTTTGAACTTTGATTTTTTATTATATTTACTACTAATTTATCTAAAATAGATGCATCTATGTTTTTCTCTATATTTTTTGCAATGAAAACTGTATCTCTTGATATTATCGCTCGAATATAGTGCAATTTAATAACTATTATATTTTTCTCTTCTTTTACTAATATATCGGAATCTTTGAATTGTAAATCTCGATCTATTAAATTTATGTCACGTTCTTTTAAAGACTTAAATATTTCTAAAAAATACTGTTTTGAATAAGTTTTTTGAGACACTTTCGCATCTTTATTTACAGTAATAAACTGCATATTTACTAACTAGGAATTATCTAAATAAATCAATTTTAATTAAATTTTTTTTATTGAATTCTCGTCTTGCGAAATAATATTTAATTTTTATTTCGGGTAGTATTATATAATTTTATTCACTTCTTTGTTTTTTTTATAATAACCATAATTAATAGTGACTCTTTCGGCAAAATATATACAGTTTCCTGCATTGAATAACAAAAGTAAAAACATTACGATAGGATTATGATTACTTTTATTTGTTACAAAATTAATATATCCTATTACACAACCTGTTAAGATACCAGGAGACCTAATCCAATTATTTTGAAAAACATTTATTCTTTTCTCAACAAATCTACTCATTAATCCATACTTATTTAGTGTCAGACAAAGATAATCTAATCCACCGGGTAAACCACATATGAAAAAATTAATAAAATTAACTAATCGACCTTTATAATAGAACAAAGTTGTAAAGCCTACCAAAAAAGCATTTAAAATATGATGTATCCAATCAATTATATCCATATTTTTTTTACACATATACACATGATATAGATGTAATGCTATTGCTGTTGCAATTGAAATGGTATTAAATTCACCGTCAACTGCTTTTAATGGATTAAATAATACAAATACCACATCATGAAAACATTTAATAGTTATAAATAGATTTGAAAGTGTATGTATAAAATACCATCTTCTTTCTATATTTTTAATCTCTAGTCTCTCAATAGAAATGGTATTTTTAAGTTTCGCATAAGTTTTTGATTTATAATAAACTTTAGTATCAAACAATAATATTAATTTATCCGCTAAATATAGGAAACCAAATATCATTAATATATAAGCCATATTGATAACTTGTTCAATTAAAATATCCTTTATAATCATAATAGTCTATAGGAATAATAAAATAAATCATCTTTTTATCAATTAGAAACACTTTAAAAAGAATATATTTATAATATTATACATGAATAGAATTAGATATAATAAAGGAGTTTACGAAGTTTTAGTCACTCCAAATATAACTATTTCTCCAGACTCTGAACTTATATCAGGAGGATGGACAGATGAATATTTGAAGGGATTTACTGTTAAAACTTTTGAAGATAAACAAGATGCTTACTATTTTTCTTCTGAACTACCTGAATTAGATTGGGTTAAACTGATCAGAACACAAAAAGATTTTTTTAATACAATAGAGTCGAAAGTAGAAACAGTGTTAGATAGTCATAATTTCACTTACGAAATTAAAAGTAAAATGATGAAACCTGATCAAGCAAAACATATTATGTTTGACAGAGTATTGAAACATGGAATTAGATTTAATTTAACTACACATATGAATGATTTAGTATCTGTTGTGGTAACTAATCCCTGGTATGAAAATTTAGAAGACATGGTTAGTGTTTTGAGAAACATAGCAGATCTTCGAATTTCTAAAATTATTAGAAACAATAAAACTATAACTTTAGTTGGTGTAAATCATCTTAATTTTAATTATTCAATTAAATTAATACCTACTTTAATTAAACACGCGATTGATTGGAAAGATAAAAATGTCCATTCTAAATCTGATATGAATGAATTCAAACAAGTTATGGAAGAAATGTTTATTATGCAGTCTAAATTAGATAAAAAAAGTCGATTGAGGTAAAAAAATTGATATATATACATTAATTCCTTAGATTAATTCAATGCCTGAGCTATCAACTAAACAATCTTATGACCGGGTCAAGTATACCATTGATGAGACAAATAAAAGATGCCTATTTGAGGTTGTTTGTCTCGATGACCCTGACATTCACATGCTTATGATTGACACTCTATATGAGAAAATGTTAACAGAAAATGTTGATCATATGCGTATTTATTTCCCATCACGAGGACGTATCCTTCGCCAAATGAAAGTTGACGAAAAAGAAGATGATGAAACAGGTGAATTAGTCCCTGTTTTCGAAGATGTTTATGTCAATAATAATAGTTTCAATACAAGTTCTCTTTTTAAAGTTAAAGATCGAGGTGAAATTACAAACAAGAAATCACCTTATTATGGTAATCGTGTTGTTGATGTATTCGCAGATTGTTTCATTGACTTTTATAAAGCTAACATGAATTATCTTCTAAAAAATGTTCCCACTAAATTTAACAATGCTCAACCTGACGCCGAACCGTCAACAACAGATGATGAAAATGATTGGTCTACATTCATTAATACTAAAATGAAAAAAAGAGAATGTAAACAACGGCTACGCAAGACCATTAATCGAACTGCAAAGGAAACCCGTGCACTCTATCGTGCAGAAGAAATGAAACTTCAAAAAGTTGTGATTGATGATGAGGAACTCGAAAATGAAGAACCTGTCCAAGATAATGTTGGTGATAATGATCAATATCATAATGAAGAGTAATTTATTTATTTAAATTTTATTTGTTTTTAATAAATAAAAATTAATAAGAAGGATAAGCCATTAAAATAGCTACTATTAAAAATATAAAAGATACTAAACCTTCAAAGAAAGTCATCGAAAGAAATGTTTTTTTTTTTTCAATAGCGTTATAAGGAGTATCATAAACAACGCTAATTTTCTCTTCCAAATTATTTATTTTTTGATAAAGAGTATCTTGAAGCTTTTCGTATTGACTAAGTTTATATTCAAGAACTTTTGATAAACTTTCATAATCTTTTTCTTTTTTATAAAAATTTACTAAATCTTCAACTTCAGTTATTGTTAAATTTTCATTTAATTTTGTGTCTAAATTTAAACAATAATACCAATAGTTTTTTGGCAAGTATTTTTCATAAAAATTGTACTCATCTTTATTTTCTTTAATTGTGTTAATAAATTTTTTAACATAGGTTTGCATTCCAAAAATATTATACTCATCAACTAATTTCAATTTAAATTCTGTTTTATAAAGTTTATCTCTTAATTCGTATTTATTTTTAGTTGAATATATACATACTAACCTACACATATCATCTTGTAATTTATAAAAAGTATAACAGTTTTTATACTTCCTTTCCATTTCACAAGCTATGTCACATAATTCCTTATAAGTTATAGTTTTTCTATTGGCATCATAAAGACTTGGATTCTCTTTTATTTCTTGGTATATTTCATCAACAGTCACAAATTTATCTTCGTTGTCAAGCAATATATCAAAAATAGTCTCTTCAAGTGTCATGTTTGATTTAATATTTTTTGTATAATAATCAACTTTTATTTTGTATATTAAAAGTTGAACAATTTATATAAATTATTAATTATTAATTATGCAAAACTGTATCAATTATATGAAATCAGGATCACCGAATAGACTATTTGGCAATAACTTCATAGATCTTGTGAATAAAATATCTATTAACTCAATTGATAATAATGGTCAAACCTTACTACATCATGCTATAAAACTTCATAAAATAGACTATGTTGAACTATTGCTTTCTCTTGGCATCAACAATGATACTTTAGACCATTACAAAGATACTCCTTTGCAACTTGCAATTAAAGAACATTTTGTTCAGGGAGTACAAGCATTAATTAAATCAACTGCATATGTGACACCTGATTCAACAAAAGAAAAAAATAATTTGGAATACAAATACAATACTGAACGTAGAAAAAGAACTTATGCTGAAAGTCAAATGCAAGAAATGAAACGCGATCTTGCATCAAAAAATATTACTATCCGAGAAAAACAATATATTATAGACGATTTACAATACAAATTGGCAAAAACTTTGTCACCTTTTCATAAAAATCAATTATCGGAATTAACTAAAGATAATTGTAGATTAAAAGACCATGTGAACACCTTAGAAAATGATCTAACTCGAGAGAAAATTAAACGTAGTCAAATGGAATCAAAATATAATATTGTTCTTAATGAAGTTGAATCTCTTAAAACTAAAGTGCCAAAACTTGAAGCTGAACTTACTAAAGTTGTTGATGAAAGGAACACTTTTAAAAAACGTTATGAAAAACTAAGAGAAGGAATGAAAAAATAGATTTATTTAATTATTTATTAATTCTATTTATATTTTTATTTATCTAAAGTAATTTATTATGAGTAATATAAATAATAATCAAAATAGTTTAGATAAAAATATTGGACTCTTAGACTCTTTGATTTATGCTAGTATTAAAAATAAAGTTAAAGATGATGATACTATGCATTATTATTCACAAACTATAGAAGATGATAGTTTTGATCCAATGGGACCTTATTCTGAACAATGGAAAATTTTAGATAATATGGTAGATAATACCACTATAAAAAGAGCTTGTTGTTTAGGAAAAGATAATATTGATGTTCGAATCCCTATACCAAAAAAAATATTAAATGATATTGAATCTAATAATTTTGATAATGCAAATCTTGATTTAATGAAAAGTATAGGTTTTTTTGATAAACGTATTGAAATACCAAAAGGTAGATGTCCTGATGGTTATTCACCTTCTTCCAAACAATGTGATAATTTTTATGTAGTGTATTGTAAAAACTCTCTTGAAAACTTTAAAAAAACATTAAATGGTAAAACATATGATCATGATGAATTTATAAAATATAAACCTGAATGTGGATGCTATGGTGATTTATCTGCTTTTGGTAATAATATACCAAGTACTTTTCCCAGAAAATGTGTATTTTCAGGTTGTGGGCCAAGTTCACCTTCTTATGTTGACCCGTCTTCAAGAAAAGAAAGTTGCAGTCTTAATGTATGTCAATCTATTATATCAGCCGCAAATGCTACTGTTGGTGGAAATATAAATATTAAAGCGAATATAGCGCAAAACTGCGGGTTGCAAAATACAGATGATGGTACTACGACATCTATGGGAGTTGCCATACCAGGACAAAATAACTCTACTACACAAACCACTACAAAACCATCTAATAATACTACTCAATCTACTACACAATCTACTACAAAACCATCTAATAATACAACTACTCAATCTACTACACAATCTACTACAAAATCATCTAATAATACAACTACTCAATCTACTACACAAACCACTACAAAACCATCTAATAAT
>Ga0207920_1000006_pt1 | contig 60623 bp, 67 predicted proteins | sample DeeseametaMP0204_FD_184218 | JGI IMG/M metagenome (GOLD analysis project Ga0207920, IMG submission 184218) | Marine microbial communities from the Deep Atlantic Ocean - MP0204 (SPAdes) | ecosystem: Environmental > Aquatic > Marine > Oceanic | place: South of Cape Verde, Atlantic Ocean... | reverse complement strand
GGGCAGCATCCTGCAAACAAGGTCGATGAACTCATACCGAGACACTGGAAAAACCTGTTTCAGGACAATCCTATGCGTTCAGATTTATGGGGTAAGGGGCAATAAGCGTGTCAGGATGAGCGCTTTCTTGCTTGAGGTGTTTCATGACCCCATGACTTCTGACATCATGCTTAATCCAGATGGACGGGTATGGGTTGAGAAGTTTGGTCAAAAAATGACGTGTATTACGTCTTTGTCTAAGCAGCAGGGACAAGCCATCATTGAAACGGTTGCAGGCTGTCACAATCTCGAAGTCACCAGAAAAAAACCATTAGTTGAAGCTGAGTTTCCACTCGATGGCTCTCGCTTTTGTGGACAAATACCGCCTACAGTCAGTGGTCCAGCATTTAGTATTCGAAAGAGAGCGAGCAGAGTTTTCACTCTTGAAGAATACGTTGATCATGGCATTCTAACGCAAGAGCAATACAGCGTCATCGTTGCAGCAGTTAAAGCCCACCGTAATATCATTATTATCGGTGGAACTGGCACGGGTAAAACAACCTTAATCAACGCGATAATCCATTCGACTGTTATTCATTTTCCGCACGAGCGCATCATCATTATTGAAGATACTGGTGAGGTGCAGTGTTCGGCTGAAAATCATATTAAATTGCGCACTTCGCTTAATGTGGATATGACTGACCTATTGAGAACAACACTTCGAATGCGTCCTGATCGCATTTTAGTTGGTGAAGTTAGAGGGCCTGAAGCACTTGATTTACTTGATGCCTGGAATACGGGCCACGAAGGTGGCGTTGCGTCTTTGCATTCAAATGACGCAGAGTCCGGTTTAACAAGGTTACGTTCGCTTGTTACTCGTCATCCTAGTGCACCAAAAGACATTGAATACCTTATTGGTGAGGCCGTTCATATGGTCATTAATATCTCAAGATCAGCCATAGGTCGTTATGTTGAAAGCATCATCAGTGTTCAAGGTTACAAGAACGGCCAATATTTTTTATCTAAACACTAAAACAAGGAGATCTGTTTATGCAGAGCGCATTCAATTTATCTATTTCTCGTCAGCAAATAACTTTGATTATCGGTAGTGCATTGCTAGCGATGGCTCTCTTGTGGTCTCAAGAGAGTTTCGCAGCTGTGGGCGCCGGGGGAGGTCTTCCGTACGAGGATTGGCTCACAAGTTTAAGAAACAGTGTTACAGGACCTGTTGCTTTCACGCTTTCAATTGTTGGGATCGTTATTGCTGGTGGAGTATTAATTTTTGGTGGTGAACTGAATGCTTTTTTCAAATCGTTAATTTTCTTAATTCTAATCATGGCATTTTTGGTTGGTGCTCAAAATATGATGCAAAACCTATTTGGGCAAGGTGCTGTTATTGCAAGCTTAATTAATTCTTTACAGGCTGTTTAATGAGTTTACGTCACGTTTCAATTTGCCGTGCCGGTAATAGAGATAATTTGTTTATGGGTGGTGACCGCGAGATGGTCATGTTCACAGGGCTTATTTCTGGCGTTTTAATTTTTATTGTGCATAGCTGGTTTGCTGCTGGTTTTGGTGTTTTCCTCTGGGTTAGTGGATTATATCTTTTTCGATTAATGGCAAAGTCTGATCCGCAGTTGCGTCATGTGTACCTTAAACAGCGTAAATACACTAGCTACTACCCAGCACAAAGCACTCCATATCACGATGATTCTTTTTTCAAATAATTTGTAAGGAGCCAGTACGGTGCCAATCACCATCATATCAGTGACTATTGCAGTACTAGGAACTGTGATGCTTGTTTTTTTATTTGTTCGAATACAACAGTTTGAAAAAGAGCATCAACTCAAAAAGCACAGATCTCATAAAGATGGTATGTCAGATTTATTGAACTATGCAGCAGTAGTCGATGATGGTGTTATTGTTTGTAAAAATGGTGCATTAATGGCGGCATGGACCTATGAAACTGACGATGCTTCAAGTACCTCTGATGTCGAAAAAGAACTTATTTCTTCACGGATCAATAGTGCATTGTCAGGGCTTGGAAATGGTTGGGTTATGCATGTAGATGCTGCACGGCATGAAGCTGCTCATTATCCAACATCAGATAAGTCTTTTTTTCCCGATCCTGTTTCCAACGCTGTTGATGAAGAACGAAGACGTTTTTTTGGTGGACATGGCAATATATTAGAAGGTGTTTTTGTTATAACGCTTACGTGGTTTCCACCAATCTTAGCACAGCGTAAGTTTGTCGAAATGATGTTTGATGACGACTCAGAATCCCTTGATCAACAGGGGCGAACACAGCAGCTCATCAAAAGTTTTAAAGACAATATTAATTCAATTGAAAGTAATCTTTCATTAGCATTCAAGTTAAATAGGCTCAAATCGAGACAAAATGAGCAATGTGGTCAGACAGTTGTATACGACGATTTCTTACAATGGCTGCACTATTGCATTACAGGTTTATATCATCCTATTCAATTGCCTCAAAATAGCATGTACTTAGACTCAGTGATAGGCCATCAAGAGTTATGGGGCGGTGTTATTCCAAAGGTTGGTCAAAAATTTGTACAGGTGATTTCTATTGGTGGTTTCCCTCTGTCATCACATCCAGGGGTGCTTAACGTTTTAACAACCCTACCAATAGAATACAGATGGTCTTCAAGATATATTTTTATGGATCAGCATGAAGGTATTGCTCATCTCAATAAATTCAGAAAAAAATGGAAACAAAAAATAAGAGGATTCTTTGATCAGGTATTCAATACAAATACTGGGTCTGTTGATCATGATGCCAAATCGATGGTTCAAGAAGCTGAATTTGCTATTGCCGAACTTAATGCAGGTACAAGCGCTCTAGGCTATTACACCAGTACCATTGTCCTCATGCATGAAGATAGAGTGAAATTGGAAGGGTATGCTCACAATGTTAAAAAAGAAATTAATCGAACTGGTTTTGTAGCGCGACTAGAAACTCTTAACACCATGGAGGCTTATTTAGGCAGTCTGCCAGGGCATGCCGATGAAAATGTAAGAAGACCACTTATTAATACCATAAATCTTGCAGATATGCTGCCATCGAGCAGTATATGGACAGGAGAGCATAAAGCACCTTGTCCTCTATACCCTGAAAACTCGCCTCCCATTGCTTATGCTGTCACTCAAGGTTCCACTGCAATGGCGATCAATACACATGTCAATGATTTAGGACATTTACTCGTTATCGGACCTACGGGTGCCGGTAAATCGACCTTATTAGTTTTTATGTTAATGCAAATGCTCAGATATAAAGACATAACAATTTATGCCTTTGACAAAGGGCTATCTATGTACGCCACCTGTAAAGCGGTGGGTGGGCAGCATTATGCTTTGGAATCTGATGACAACCAATTGTGTTTTTGTCCTCTTCAACATCTTGACACTTCGTCTGATTTTTCATGGGCAAAAGAATGGATAGAAACGATCTTAATACTCAATGATGTGAAGGTTACATCCGCTCATAGAAATCTTATTACTGATGCCTTAACAAGTTTGCGTGATAGTAACAGTCATACACTCTCTGATTTTATGAATACTGTTCAAGATAATGAAATTCGTGACGCTTTACACCAATACACAGTTGATGGTGCTATGGGGCATTTACTTGATGCTGATGAAGATGGTTTGGCTTTGGGACACTTTACAGTGTTTGAACTTGAAGAGTTTATGTCCAGAGAAGATAAATATGTTCTGCCAGTGCTGCTTTATCTTTTTCAACGAATTGAGCGAAATTTAAAAGGCCAGCCAGCAGTAATTGCACTGGATGAAGCATGGCTCATGTTTGCTCACCCTGTCTTTAGAAACAAAATTGATCAATGGCTTCGAGGGTTGAGAAAGGCAAACTGCATCGTGGTGATGGCAACTCAAAATATGGTGAGTGCTATTGAGAGTGGCATTATCCCAGTGCTGAATGAGTCAGTTAAAACCAAAATTTTTCTTGCAAATCCAAGTGCTCAACAGGATGAGCAAACGCTAGATCTTTATCTTCGATTGGGATTAACCCATGCTCAAATCGGTCATCTCGTTCAAGCTGTTGAAAAAAGAGATTACTTTTACACCTCTCCTTTAGGCCGCCGGATGTTTGATCTGAAATTAGGTTCTCTTGCATTAGCCTTTGCTGGAGCAACGAGTAAAAGTGATGCCGAAAAAGTGAAGATGCTTGAAGAACATTTTGGCGATCACTGGTTAGATGAATGGCTCAAGTACAAGAGGATCAATCAGCGAGTCATAAAAAACATTTGCGGAGAAAAACATGAGTACAGCTGAAAAAACAAAACCGAAAGTATTCAAGAGAAAATTTGAGGCTCGTCAGATTAAAGAGCCTCAAGCACCTAATCCATATGTGAGTGCAAAAAGGACTTGGAACGATCATGTTGGGTCCGTGATTACTGCTAAGCAAACGTGGCAGTTTATTGGTGTGCTTTCATTGCTGATCGCTTTTGCAGCAGTAGGCGGTATTGTCTATATCGGAAGTCAGTCTAAGTATATTCCATATGTTATTGAAGTGGATAAATTTGGACAGGTGCAATCAATGGGCCCTATTGCTGAAACGACGATTGCTGATACTAAAGTTGTCGGGGCAACAGTTGCAAAATTTATTGAAAATTCAAGGTTGGTTACACCAGATGTTTCTTTGCAGAGTAGAGCTGTGTTCGATATCTATGCGCATTTGTATCCTAATAGCCCAGCGATCACTAAAATGACTGAGTTTTTAGGTGAAACAAGTAAAACAAATCCCTTTTTAAGGGCAAGAACAGCGATGGTAAACATTGATATAACTTCTGTTATGCCACAGACACCAGAAACTTGGCAGATCGACTGGATTGAAACTACACGCAACAGACAAGGTACTGTTATTGGCGAACCTCAACAAATGAGAGCTTTAGTGACAGTATTTACTGCTTCCGATACGCGTGAGATGACTGAAGAGCACATGCGTTATAACCCTTTGGGTATTTATGTAAAAGACTATACCTGGTCACTATTAAAATAAAGAGGCTCTTTAAAAATGAAAAAGACATTATTGACTTTGGTCGCTGGCTTGTACTTTTCTACATTCGTTAATGCAACAACATTAGAAGATCAATTTTTTTCCGCGCAAGATAACCCAGAACTTACTACTCAGGAAAAGCAAGCACTTGCAATCGCAAAGCAGTGGAGAGCTGGTGACAAAGACAGCTCCCCTGTCCTGTCTGGTCAGAATGGGACCGTACAATTTATTTATGGCACTCAGTATCCAAGTATTGTATGCGCTGTTTTACAAGTGTGTGATATTGAGCTTCAACCAGGTGAATTTATCTTAAATACAAGTATTTCAGACTCGGCACGATGGATATTAAATACGGTCATCGGAAATGAAGTCCATTTTACTATTAAGCCCACAGAGGTAGGTTTGAATTCGACCTTGATTATTTTGACGACTAAAAGAGCCTACCACCTACGTCTCAAATCGCATAAGACAGATTTTATGCCACACGTATCATTCATCTATCCTGAAGAGCAGTTAAAGGCCATGAATGAACAGTATAAGAGAGAGCAGCAAGCACGAGAAGCGAATACTATTCCTGAAACGCAGCAGTATATTGGTGATTTATCATTTGACTATGACATAAAAGGTGATGCTGATTGGAAACCTGTACGTGTCTACAATGATGGCAAGAAAACATTTATTCAAATGCCTGATTCAATGCAACAAACGGAAGCACCAACGTTATTGGTTGTGAGACGTGAAGGTAGCTTATTTAAAGAGCCTGAAACGGTTATGGTGAACTATCGATTACAAGATAACAAATTCATTGTAGATACTGTCTTTAATCAAGCCATTTTAATTGCCGGTGTTGGGAAACACCAAGATAAAATTACGATCACAAAGGAGGATAAATAGTGCGTTTATTCTCAGTGATATTTGCCATAACACTTGGATTGTCTGGGTGTGTATCAAATCCATATCAAGGCAACTTTAGTTCTTTAACAAGTCAGAAAAATTCGCAGGTCATCATTGAAGATGCGGTTTTACAAGTGGCAACGATTTACATACCTGCTCAAACTCAATTTCATATTTCAAAACCTAATGACACATTTGGGGAAGCACTCATTTCACGTTTAAGGCAAGCTGGTTTTGCGATCAATGAGTCATCAAATGTACAAGAAACTAATGACTTACAAGAGCTTCAATATATCCTCGATGATGTTGATGGTCTTCAACTTCAACGCTTAACATTAGTCATTAATGGTCAGAAGTTAACCAGAGCATATCAGCCCTCTCATGGAGAATTAAAGCCAGCTGGTGCCTGGCTTCGACAGGAGATACTGGATGAGTAAGGATATAATGCACCCAGATTCGTCTCCTGATAAAAAGTATAAAGCTGGTGTTAAAAAAGCAAATATGATCCCATTTTTTTTGGTCATTGCTGTTTTAGCCGTTTTTTCTGGAATTGTAGCATTTGTTGTCATCGAGAAGACGCAACAAAAAGAGGTATTAGCTCAAAATACTGGAAGTGAAACATCTATGAGTGATACTTCTCGATTTGCAAAGTCAATTGTTGGTAATCGTACTGATGGATTTGTTGAGGCGGCCGAAGAGCCTTTAAAGCCTGTTGTTGAAGATCAGTACGGTAATCCGATTGCATTAACTGTCGTTCGCCCTGAAGATTTGAGCGAAATTCCACCGTTACCATCTAATCAAACGCAGATGCAGATCAATTCAGCGCCAACTCTAAATGAAACAGGCGAAGAGGATGCAGTTGCGCAGCGTATTGCAGAGAAAAAATTTGAGATGTTAGAAAAGGCAATTTACGCCGATACTCGAATCGAAGCTTTAGCTCAGCAAAGTGCTTCACAAAATTCTACACAGGCTTTCTCTCAAGTTAAGAACGCGCTGAATAATCAGCAGGCTCCACAACCTTTTGAAAGTAAGCTTTCTCAGGTTGAGCATTTAATTCAAAAAAGTGGGTTAGGAAGTAGTAACCCTATATCGAATACATCTCAACATATGCAATCAAGTCAAGATGGTTATGCTCAGTTTGACCAAGATGATCGATGGTCTTCGAACTCCAAAGTAGATTTGCCAGATCCATATGAAATACGCGCAGGTTTTATTTTACCCGCCACGATGCTATCTGGCATCAATTCAGATTTGCCTGGACAGTTGATAGCTCAAGTATCACAAGATGTCTTTGATACTGCAACGGGTGATCACCTTTTAATTCCACAAGGATCAAAACTCTACGGGGCCTATTCAAATGACGTTGTATATGGTCAAAAAAGAGTGCTAGTGGCTTGGCAGCGTATTTTGTTTCCAGATGGTAAGGCTCTTGATATTGGTGCTATGCCTGGTGCTGATAGCGCCGGTTATACAGGGTTCAATGATCAAGTTAATAATCATTATACACGTGTCTTCGGTTCAGCATTCTTGATGTCAGGTATTACCGCTGGCATTTCCATAAGTCAAGATGACAGTAATAACTCTAACGATAACAGCAAATCTTCCAGCGATGTATTAAGCGAAGCGTTGGGTCAGCAATTAGGCCAAGTTACTATGGAAATGATTAGAAAAAATATGAATATAGCACCGACTTTAGAAATAAGGCCTGGCTATAGATTTAATGTGATTGTAACCAAAGATTTAGTTTTTGAAAAAAAATACGATTCTTTTGATTATCAAGGATGATCTGTGTGAAATATAAAAAAATACCATTTTTAATATTAGTCGCTGCATTGGGTAGTATCTCAATCCAGTCAAATGCTGGGTTTCCTGTGGCTGATCCAATTAATTTGATTCCTAATTTCTTAACGTCCTTAGAATCTACATTGCAAACAGCGCAGCAAGTTGAGGAATATCGAGTACAGTTACAACAATTTCAGTTTGAGCTTCAAAATACGTTAAAACCTGTAGAAGAGGTTTGGGATGATGCACAAGACACTATCAATGGACTAATTGCAATTACAGATAGACTTCGTTTCCATCGTAATCAGATAGGTAGCTTTGATGATTTTTTAAGTAAATTTCAAGATGTTGATTATTATTTAAACTCACCTTGTTTTCGAGATCCGTTATCCTGTTCAGCTTCAGAGCTTGATCTTATGAATCAGGCCAAAAAAACAGCCTCATTATCGCAAAAAGATGCAAATGACGCACTGTTCGCGAGTATTGATCAGCAGCAAGGAAATTTGGTGCGTGATTCTGCACAGCTTCAAAGATTACAGCGCTCTGCAAGTAGTGCAGATGGTCAGTTAGCGGCGCTAGGATATGCCAATCAATTGTCAAGCCATCAGTCAAACCAGCTGTTGCAAATTAGAAGTATCTTACTTTCTCAACAGAGTGCCGAAGTAGCTCGACTTGCAGCAGATGCTGACGAAGATTCTCGTGGCAAAGCTAGAGCCGAGCAAGTTACAAAATGGAAATATATTCCAAGCTCACCTAGTAAATATTAGGAAAATTTTTATGTATAAATATTTTTTATTACTTATCGCTTTTTTCAGTACTGGCTGTAGCAATGAACCAGAGCTTGAAGCAAATAAAGTTACATGTAGTAACCCGTACTACAATCAAGTTAAATCAAAAATAAAGGATGAAGTGAGTAGAAAAAATTTTGAAGAAGAGTGTGACTCTTTAAAACTCGCGGATAAAGTTACTGATTGGAAATTTGTACCAAGCAAAGAAAGTAAGTATTAGAGGTGTGGCATGAGAATTATTATTTTATTAATGCTTTTTATGTTACCTGAGCTATGTTTTTCTCAGCAAGAGTTACCAAGTAATAATATTTTAGATACAACGATGGAACGCTTTGAGATAGCTGCTTCTACTTGGGGGCCTGCAATTGAAAGCGCGGCAAGTAGACTTTTTTGGTCTTTAGCTACGATATCAATGGTTTGGACCTTTGGATTTATGGCATTAAGGCAAGCCGATATAGGCGAGTTTTTTGCCGAATTTATAAGATTTACTATTTTCACAGGTTTTTACTGGTGGTTGCTCACAAATGCTACGAGTGGCGAAGGTATTGCGAATAGTATCATAGCTTCAATGAAAGAGCTGGGTGTTCAGGCTGGATCACTAAGTAGTAATAAATTAGGGCCCTCCGAAATACTTGATATTGGTTTCGAGCTTTATGATGAAACAATTACAATAACCAAAGAGCTGGGCTGGAAACAGTTTACAAGAGGGATGGTGATGGAGCTTACAGCTATGGCAGTTTTGGTCGTGCTAGCTATTGTTGCTATTAATTTACTTCTTGTAATGGTTTTCTCATGGATACTTCTTTACGCTGGAGTATTTTTTCTAGGATTTGGTGGTGCACGCTGGACTTCAGACATGGCGCTTAACTACTACAGAGCAGTCTTTGGAGTTGCAACTCAGATATTTGCAATGCTTCTTATAGTCGCTATCGGTAAACAGTTTATTAACGACTTTCATGATCAGATGGGGACAGATATTACAAGTCAAGAATTAGCTGTGATGCTTGTCGTATCGATGTGTTTACTTGTTATAGCCAATAAAGTACCTGCTGTGTTGGCAGGGTTGGTTTCTGGTGGAGCTTCCGCAGCGGTTGGTTCTGGGCCCGCTAGTGCTGGAGCGATAGCTGGTGGAGCAGTGACCGCTGGAGGTATTGCGTATGCTACAAGTCAAATGCTTTTAGATGGTGCTGCTCATATGTTTAAACCAAATAAAGCGCAAGATGAAGGTAATAGTATTACTCAAGAAATGATTGCACAGCAGCAAGCTCAGTACAACTCAACCCAGCCACCTCCAAGCTTTGCATCTATCTCAGGAAGTGGTGACAATAATTCGAATCAGAATCAATCAGCCTTTGCGAGCAATAATCGTACTCAAAGTATGTTTAATGAACAGCAAAGAGAAAATGATTTCGATGACGTTGAAAGTGATGATCAAGCTCCGCAAAAAGAATCAAGGGGATAATCTGAATGTTGCCATTATTTTCGGATATGCCACCTAATCAGCATGAGAGAGTATTGTGCTCAATTCATGCTGCTGTGAAGAATGATGTTCCTGTTAATATTTTGCTGGCTGTTGCAGAAAAAGAAAATGGTAAATCTGGTCAGAGAATTAAAAATACAAATGGCACATATGATATAGGGCCGATGCAATTTAATACAACATATCTTAAGGACTTAAATAGATATGGTATTAAAGAGAACGATGTATATTCTGGCTGCTATCCGTTTGACCTAGCAGCTTGGCGTATAAAAAATCATATTGAGCACGATAATGGCGATCTATGGACAAGAGTTTCAAATTATCATTCTAGAACACCAAAATATAATGAAGTTTATCGAAAGGACCTAATATTAAAAGCTTTAAAGTGGGCTGAGTGGATTGATCTGAATTTCAAGTCTATCGATAAGTCGCATTCTTCTTTGGAGGATTGATGACAACAAAAAATATTGCTTTTGAAAATAATTTGCCTCAAGTGAGTGTCTCTAATGGCTCCATTGAGTGTTTAAAATGGTTGGCACTGGTGTTGATGACAGGGGATCATGTTAATACTTACTTGTTCAACCATACGATCCCTCTTTTAAATGAACTTGGGCGTATTGCAATGCCCTTATTTGTATTTATCCTTGCATTCAACTTAGCAAGACATAACTCAAACCTCGATGTTGTTAAAAGAGTTTCAACACGGCTTTTAATCTTTGGTTCTATTGCTTTTGCTCCAAAATTTGCTCTTGGAAAGTTAATTGGTGGTTGGTGGCCGCTCAATATAATGTTCACGCTGTTAGCGTTGATAGTTTCAATCTCATTAATCGAGTCGAAATACAAGTGGGCAGCAGAGTTTTTCATATTACTTTCAGGTTTTTTTGTTGAGTTTATGTGGCCAGCACTACTGTTTGGCTTAAGTGTTTATTTTTACTACAAGAAGCCAAGCTATCTGATGCTATGTGCATCAGTCTTATCTTGTTTGGGTATATGCTTATTGAATAGTAACATGTGGGCACTGCTCGTATACCCATTGATAGTAATCTCTTCAGTAGTAGATCTACACTGGCCCAGAACAAAGTGGTTCTTTTATCTCTATTACCCATTGCATTTGGTCGCGATCTACGTGATTCAAGGGTATATGAGATTTTCCGGATACATCATAATTTGAGTTATAAATATGGTCAAAAAAAATACGATGAATCTAATATTATTAATCACATGCTTATTTTGGGTTGAGTTCGCTTTAGCATCAGCATCTAACAACGTCGTTTATTCAAGTGATATATCCGTTTCGTTTGAGAATGGAAGCGCCAAGTTCGAACCTGGTCCTGTTACTTCATCAATACTTGAGTCTGCAAAATCAGCATCCATGATAGTGGTTAATGGAAGAACTAGCTCTGAAGTTAAAAGTGATCATGATGAACGGCTGGCTTTATCGAGAGTGATAGCTGCAAGACGTTACCTTATTCAGCAAGGTGTGTCAGCTCAAAAAATAATGATCAATTATGTGTCAGCAGAAGATTACGCCACGGGAAATAATACACCAGAGGGGCGTTTTTTTAATCAGAGAGTTGATATTCAGCTCATCTATTCACAATGAAACAAGAGGTACTTATGAAGAAACGCTCTAATAGTGTTGTGATGGCTGCCGTATTGTTGCAAGGATTATCAATGCAATCAGTTGCAGCTGATGAGTATGAATGCGCTATTTGGTTGTGCTCGCCAATATTCTTTGCACACTCATCATGTGCAAAGCCATATCAGAAAATGTTAGAGCGTCTAGCCAGCTTTAAATCATCACACCCAAATTTTACCTCCTGTCTTACTTTGCCATCTGCTGATAATGCAGAACGACATGTAATGAGATCGGTTGATTACTTTATGAGGAAAGCTGGAGCGGATTGGGTGAAAAGCGAAAGCTGCTCGACTGATGATCTCAAATCTGGAAACTGTTATAGAGCAACAGAAGTTTATAAAAATGAGCAACAGCAAGGTAATACCTTCGTTTTCAATGAATATTTGAGTCAGCGTGCTCAAACTGAATCAAGTGGATTCTATGTTGAAAGGTCTGGAAACGATTGGGTTAAAGTTGATAGCTGCTCAGAATCAAGCATTGAAGAAGGCTTTTGTTATCAAGGTACTGATACGACATTAACACATTATAACAATAGTAATATTGGAGAAAATGATAGTGAGTATACTTTATATCACCCAAATTCAGGTAATCAATTAAGAACAAAGTATTCTAGTGAAGAGGCTCAGCAAGTTATTCAGAACGTTCAACCATTAGTATCAAAAGATCGATCTCTATATAATCACAATATTGGTAGCCAACTCAATTCTACTTACTCAGACATGGAGACAAGACAACTAATGAGTGAAGTAGGGCAGAGTTTAAACAACCTTGATTAAACACTTTTTCTTGGCTCCTTTTCAAGGATTGATAGAAGAAATTACCCTATTAACCAAGGTGCAAATAATTCAATCTAACTCACAAAAAAGGAATCTTTCATGAAAAAGACATTAGCCGCACTTACTTTGGTTCTTGGTACATACGCCCACGGGGATAATAGTTGCCAAAGCAAAATAGAAAAAGAAACAGATTCGTTTGGAGGCACTGTATACAAATCATCGGCATTTGTGCCAAGTATAGATAAGAATACGGTCTTCAATAATGTTTACAACGGGATGAGTAGTGAAGGGTGGAAGTTTGCTCAAGTTGACGCAAAGCTTGGGGTTATAAATGCACTACAAGATGTATCTTACGGTAATGGAAAGACTGCTCCCTTAAATGTTGTGATTGAAAACTCTCAAGGTGGGTCGCAGATTGTATTAAGTTTTACTGTTGCTGGAGGTTTGATGACAACGGATCAGTTAGTAAGAGATGGTTTTTGTAAGATTATTCGTTCAGTTGGCTGAAAGACTAATCTACAAATCTAGCTGCCGCTACGTTAGAATCTATGCAGCGGCGTTGACAGCGTCAAAAAATACCGTTGCAGCTTAGCTGCCTCTGTAGCCCAATCCTTTAGTATTGATAATGTATTTTATCAATACTAAAATTGGAAACCAAATCCTCTCACAAAATTTAGTGGTTTTTAATCAGCTTCAATTGCTGCTATGGTTTCTGTATGACTTGCTAGAGAAGCTAGAAAAGCTTTAATTCCAGTTTCCTTTGATACGTTGCTGAACTTACCATCATCAATTGCTGAGCGAGATGTTTTAATCACCGATGCAGCTGTATATAAATGTTTTTGCATTAGCCGCCTACACAGAATATCGAATCGGTTCATATAGGATAGCCCATCAATTGCGGGGAATTCGCCATTACTGTTTCTAACGTATTTTTCATTTCGCTCTTTCGGGTTGAGCATAAATTCTTCCATTGCTCTAAAGTGTTTCAATTGTATTTTAACGCTTGATTGAGTTGCGGCACAGTCTTCAACAAGAATGATATAACCAGTAAATATCCGAGTGAGCCCTTCAAATGCATCTTCTTCAAACGCTTCTTTGATGTCCACTCCACTGCCTAGTGCTTCTTCGTTTCGATTATTCGCATTTTTTCCAAATGAGTCTGCAATAGATTTCAATTCAACAGCAGCTATAAGTGTTCTATTGTTCATGATCAAAATATCCCACGATTTTGTGGGGCGAAAATACCCAGGTAGCTGCGCTGTGCGTCCTGTTAAAAGCTTTGCATTTGGCAAACCATGACTATGAACAACCCATTGAAGTAGCTCTGTAAACGCATCCAGAGTTTTTCCACTTCTTACGCCTGAATTATTCCTGACATGCCAAAAGCTTTTAACCGCTTCCGAGACTTTCTCTTCGTAATTTTGTAAATTAAGTGGCATTTAGATTCCTACAATATTTTTATCTTTTTTTGTTAACTTATATGCTTTTGCCGCAAGTTTTGTGAAAACGTCAGATTGGTTGTTTTTACCTGCATCAATAAGTTCTTTTTTTAAGATCGATGATATATCATCCCAAAGTGGTAAACATATTTTTCTAAGGTGCTGAGACTGAAATCTTAAATAGCCTTTGGCAATTTTAGTACTATAGGTGGTAATGAATAGTTTGGTGATGTTTGAAAGAAGAATTACTCTTAGTGCATGAAGATTCCAATCGGTAGAGCACACATAATAAATAGAATTATTAGGGTGATAGTCGCCTTTGTCGTAAATGACTACAGGATCATTGCTAATATCAGGTATCAGTAATTTTTCAGATTGAGCCCGTTCTTCATACACCCGGTCAATGGTTTTAAACCATCTATTATGGTCATTTTTCGCCACATGCCTCTTTTGCAATATCTCTTTATGCTTAACTAAATAGGACTTTAGCTTAGGAAATTCTTCAAGTTGAATTACACCATTTTCATCATATGTATTAATTATGTACTTACCTTGCCAATCAATTTTGCCTTTCCTTAGTTCAAATGCCGTAATTGTTGGAATAGCTCTACAGGATTCGAAATACTGCTTCTGGTCGTGATCAACAATGTATATATTATTTGCTCCTGTTGCAGCGCCTATGTAAACTTTGCAACCAGCGTTTTCTAAGGATGGGTATTTAGCTTCAAGCTTTCGAATTAGAGCAATTTCATCAGCTGAACCTAATAGCCAAGGCTTATCCTCTTTAACAATACCTTTTCTTTTTTGTAAAGAAGTTTTTTGTCCCTTAAAATCCTCTAAAATTTCATTTGCCTCATCAGGACTAAAAGATGTTTGGCGCTTGATAATAGTTTCTTCACAATACCTTTTTGAAATCTGCGTGATTGCAGGATAGGTCATCACATGCTTTTCAAAAGCATCTATCCCATATAAATCAATGAATAGTTCAAGACCATATTTATCACTGATTAGCTTTCTTAGGGATTTTCCGTAAGTGTTTTTTGTCCACCTGTCAGTACATATGAAAGAGAGCTTCCCATTTTTCTCCAATAAATTTAATGCTTTTTCGTAAAAGGCCACGTATATGTCTGCCCTATCAGTCATCGTTGAGAAACGTTTACGGTACTCAAATAGCAGTGATCTTGGCACATTCTCAACCCTGATATAAGGAGGATTTCCTATAACATGGGTGAACTTTCCCTTTATGTCAGCTAACAGAAAGTCACCGCATTTCAGCCAGTCATCTAAAAGAATTACTACGTCATCTTCTTTATAACCATGACCTATGAGGACAGCCTTAACTTTCGATCTTGTGATTTCCATGCTTGAGCTTACGAAATCTATAGCGAGTATCATTCCTTTCAGCTTATTAATGTTCGGTTTTTTAACAAATGAACTTAGCATTCTTCGAACCAGAGCTACTACGAACTCCCCCTCACCACATGATGGCTCTAGAATTCGCGCATTGTTGAAGTCTTCACTAGAGTTCAATCCAATCGAGGTTATCATGAACTCTACAACTTCAGGTTTGGTATAAATTTGACCCTTGTCTGATTCTGATTGGCTCCACGCAGTAGAATCTAACAGAGCGATGTCTCCAGCACAGGAGAGTTTCGTTTGCATCTCGTTACCTAATTCTTCGTTGTCTTATGTAATGCTGTATAATGATTGTCCAGATTGTTGCAATCATTACGGTTAGGGCCCCACATTTATTCGTGTTACATCGTTACGGATTTTTTATCCTTTGTCTCCTCCATACTTTAAAGGAAAAAAACGTTTGAGAGATGGTGTACATCTATGGCAAAAAGCGTCTCAAAGTTGAGCACTTTATCAATCATGCGTTCACTTTAGCGAGATTAATGATTTGATGCAATAATTTAAAATTGCCCACATTTTGACCATATATTGGCATGCTTGTGAATAGTGGCAATATATGTATCAATTTTTTAGGCTATACCCTCGAATGGTGTACACTACTACTTAATGGTGTTTACCTCCCTCTCCTGCCGAGAACTTTTTATCATAGGTTCAATTTAAAACTTCAATCACATTTTCTTTAGGTGACTGATATATCAATCATTTTCAACTTTTAGTCTTGATAAGATGAATTATCACGACTAGATTTGCATTATTTAGCTAAACTGTGACGCAGTTCAAAGTCGCACTCGCCTACTCTCGATATCATGTAGTTTTACTCATTCGGAGCCCCACATGATGATCTTACCCGCATTTGGAGGACAGCCTCACTTAGGTAGCACTACCAGCAGGTTCTGTCGCATTAAAAATAGCGATTTGGTAAACTTTGACTTTTGGTGGTCAAAGGAGCCCTTCAATATGAAATTTTCAGGTCGAAGCTTTCCAAAGGATGTCATATTGCAATGTGTTCGCTGGTATGTGGCCTACTGCTTAAGCTATAGTTGATTTAATGAGTGATGTTCACTCATTTACTGCAATGCCTGAGTAGCTATACCGTAATATTGAGCTTCTTGTGCAAGTCTTTTACCTTGATACGATCTTTTATTTCGATGTAATAGTTATTATTTAAGGTGATCATTTCCCCGCCTAAAAAAACTTCTTTCTGATTAAAGCTTTGCACTTGACGTGTACTGGCTTTAGTATCGACTGCTTGGCACATTACGAGATAACACTGGTATCCAGATTCAATCAATTTGATATGGTCAAACCTTTCGGCAGCTCCCAAATCTTTTAGTCGTGGCACTTTATCTAAAATCCAAACATATCTTTTGTTCTCTATAACTTGTGTCCCATCTTGCCAAACCCTGATCTTCCCCTCATTTGCTAGACAGCTTAACAGCCAGATATAATACCGCTAATGCTGAATTAAAGGCGCTTGAGGCTGAAAAGCCGTGATAGTGTGACTCGCATCATTAATGAACTGATTGAAACAGGGCAATTGATGCAACGGGATAATGGTCACTATTACAAGGTTGATTAAATATCGAACTGTAAGTGCTGGTTAGTTGTGTAATACTGGCCAGCTTTATTTTTTTTGACATATTACTTAGATTTTTTCTGATACCCAAAAATGAATCAATCATATAATCGGAGTTACATAAATTCTGGAAGTTTTAATATCTATGATATATTTCAGCTCAAATATAAAAAAGATAACAATTTACTTATAAGAGCAAAAGCCTATGAAATTTTTAATTTTTAGTTTACTAGCACTAAGCCTCACTGCATGTGGTGGAAGTGGCGGGGGTGGAGAAACAAACGTAACACAAACACCATCCATAGAAATAACCAATCCTAGTGATGTAGTAAACGACATAATTGAACCTAGTGGTACAGGTGAACCAGAATGGATAGGCAAGCACTGGGTATCCTTTAACCGCAATGTTTACGTTGCTGATTTAAAGCTAAGTGGTGAAATGTATGTACCAGAAGAAATACCAGTAAACCAACCCATGACCAAAGATAATGCTAACTCGTACGAGCGTCGAACAATGTATGGGTCTGACAGACCGACTAAATATGAGTATTTCTGGTCTGATGGGAAAGGGAAAAAAAGACGTTATTCATCTTGGGCTGGTGAAAACTATGCAGAATTTAGCTCTAGTTTGCGGACAAAAAGAGTAAAAATCTACGCATCACGCTATAAATTTATAGCATGGGGACCAGATGGACAAGAGCAGATGGGTTGCGTTCTTAGCTGGGGAGAAGGTGAGTCTATATGCAGCTACGAAGGCACTAGGTATAGCTTTCTTAATTTACAGTTCCCACTAGTAGATATACACCCGCCAGAAGATGTAGACCATGCCGTAGTTATGGAAAACTTTCTACTTGAAATGATGGGGGTTGATCCAAGCTATTAATGACTTGGATCAAATAGACTTGGACTTATATCTAAATCTTTTGAGTATAAGACACCAGTACAATTTGAACAGCTACACCAAAAGGTCTCCTGAGTGAGGCTGTCCTCCAAATGGGGGTAAGATCAGGTTGTAGTGGTCAACTAAATCAGGACACTTTAGTATTAACCCTCATAAATTTTAACGCCTGACTTTTTTGCCGCTTTTACCAAGTCCTTATCAATAGATGCTAAAGGTATGCCTTCTCGTATTGCTAATTCTAAATACGCAGCATCATAGCTACTGAGATTGTAGAGCTGAGCCAAGTCAAATGTTTTGTTAAAGGCTTTGCTGGATGTTAAAGGATCAGTGTTGATTGGAAGTGTGCTCAGACTGGATAAAAATAATTCTGCATCAGATTTAGTGATAGACTCATCTTTACTTACGGCATTTTTAAGGACGTTAACGACTTCAAGTGCCCAGAGATTAGGGACTAACGCTTCACTTGTTGCTAATGACTCTAATACGAATTCAGCATATTTTTGGTCTGTCTTTTTTTGTGATTCAAAAATCCATCTCATGGTAACAGAGTTGTCTAATACAAATGTATTCATTTTCGCCCTGCATTTTTGAGATCATTTAAGGTGTCGTCTGCCATCACAACTTTTTTTCTAGCTAACATACCAGCAATAGTGCTTGTAACTGAGTGAGTCGCCTTATGGTGACTTGGCACCAAATCGGCAACAGGTCTACCTCTATTAGTAATAGTAAATGATTCTCCGGCCTCTACTCTTTTGAGGAAGTCCGAGAGATTTGTTTTAGCATCATAAGAACCAATTTCGATGTGCATAAGCTTCTCCATTAAAACTGCTATTCATTAAAGACTAGTTTAATAGACCAGTCTTTAATGTGCAAGAGTAAACAGCAAATATGATGTGATTACTCACAATATTAGGTTTTTCAATAACTTGAATGTTTTTATAAAGAGCAATATCAGCTTATTTGGCCTAAGCTGTTTTGCAGGGCTTGGTGGTGCAAAGTACTGAAATTTAGCAGATATATATGATTTAGTCTTGATAACATGAGTTATCAAGAATAAACCTCATCTCGTATATTGGCCTCCCTGCTTCACTCTTCTATCGTGCAGAAAGATTATACATTTCGCTCTATTAATTCTAATGTATGCATACATTAGCATTAATTCTGATACGTTAAAAATAGCGCATGACAGTATGATTTCAATCATGGCCTTGCTTCCCGTCATCTGAATTGCAATGGGTCGTTTATTTTATCCGTTAATCAGTTGCAATTCAGATGACGGAGGATGATCGCTTAATGCTCTTTACCTAGCCATGAGAAAAAACTATCTGGCATTTGCTCCTCAACTAAAGTCATGCTTTTTATATCAACTGTTGAGTTAGCTCCCATCAAAGGAACTTCAATAATTTCTTCTTGGTGCGACCAGTTCATTTCAAGATACCGAATATTATTCTCATCATAATTGATTCCTTTTACTCGCCCATGACCATAGAGCTTCATGGTTTTTCCAAATATCTCTCGCTTTTTCAAAACTACCAAATCACCTTTGCAGATAGTATTGAATTTATTGGCCTGCACTTCACTTTCTAAATAACCAAATTGACATATTCCTTTTTCTTTCCACTTAATATCCAACCGATTGCTAAAATCTGCATTTGGGCAAAATCCCATAAAAAGAATATAGGTATCTTTTGGTTCAGCATAGTTAATGCGATCTAACACTTCTTTAGCTTCTAGATCACCTTGTGAATACTTCTCCTGTGCGTTTCTTTTGAGGTTCTTTAAATCAGTCCTAGACATGCTTTTACTTTCAATTTTTTCAATTATTTTTCGGTATTTCATGTTTTAAACTCACTTAAAAACTTATTTTAATATCGACCTGCTCAGGTTTGACGCCTGCACTCTCGGCAATCACTTTTTTGGCTTCTTTGATAATCTGTGAGAGATCTTGACTACCTCCATCAAGTGTCAATGCTTCTGATATTGGTAGTTGTGGAAAATACCGCCAGTCGAGTTTGGTTACATCAAGACTGAGCTGCTCTTTTAAAATATCTGTTGAGCAGTAGGTCACGGGAAAACGCTGTCCTTTGGTGAGTTTGTTCCATGCTTCCTTAAATGAAGCGTCTTTTGAATCCAACAGCGCATATGTGCTGATTTTAATTAGCTTGCGATCGTCAGCATCTTCGATACTTTTAACTCTGCCAATCAGGTAGGCTTGACCGTGTTCAATACCATCTTTTTTCTCCGCCCAAGACTCTCTGTGGTTTCGAACTACAAGTACATACTTGACCTGCTCAAGGTTTTCCCTTTTTGCCTTCCAAAAGCCGGAGCCACCATCTTTTTCAATTTGTTTTATGCCTTTGCCTGAAAAAACCCCTATTACATCATGCATCACTTCATCCTTCCAATTAAGTTAAATCATGAAAAAAATCAATTTTATAGTTTATAAATTAAAATGTCAATCTTATAACGCTAACTAATATACGATAAAAAATAATAAATAAAACCGTTTTTTGGCAGCGATACAAGTAATTGAAAAAGGTAGGTGCTATGGGTTTAGTTATTGATCATAAAATTTATCAAGACTAAATCTCGTTTCACAATTTTACCTGCGTGCCCCACTATTCTGTCTCGCATAAAGTCTGTACAAACACCTCTCTTAATGCTAATATATGCATACATTAGCATTAAGAGAGGGTTGGGTTATGAGTGTTGAGCAAGTTGTTAAAGTGACAATTGATGAGTCAACGGCAATAGAAAATTTTAAAGAATTTAAAGATGGGTATCTGCTTCAAATTGATCGCTATGTTGAGGTTTATTATAACGCTCCACAACGTGCAGCCCTCTTGAGTGCAGCCGTTAAAAAATACAAGACTGCACAAGCCTATGCGTTTTTATACCAAATTGCTCAAGATTATCAGATTGACCTTACTCCCCTCGCAGCAAGGCGACTGTCAAAAAAACTCTTTAATCGCCAAGGCTCGCAAGCTATAGCAGTTCTTAAATTTGGTACACCTGGACGTGAGCATAAAAGCTGTGATTCTTCTGAAGATCGTATCGATGACTTAGCATATCAATTTCAAATTGCCGCTGGAACATTCTGGGCAAAAACGCTGCAAGATATAAAAGATGTCAAAAAATGCTATAAAGACTCAATTGCCGAGAAAAATGCAAAATAGGATACAGTCAATTGAATACATATTAATGCTAATGTATGCATACATTAGCATTAATATGGATCTCCAAAAATAGTGCATGACAGTATGAATTAACTCTTGATCTTACTATAATTGATGTATGAAAAACTTAATGAATGCTCTACCCTCCTCTGAAATTGAAGCCAAGCGCCAAGCTTTTGAGCGCCTTGAAGATGTGCCGCCAGAAATTGAATGGTTTGCTAATATCCGCAATAAAAATACTAAAAGAGCTTATCTGAAAGATATTCAGCAGTTCTCACAATTCATTGGTATGACCTGTCTTGAGGATTTTCGAGATGTGACTCGGGCCCATGTGATTTCGTTTCGTGATTATCTTGAATACCAAGCTATGTCAGCTGCGACCATCAGACGAAAAATGGCTGCTGTCTCTGCCATTTTTGATTATCTATGCAACTGCAATTCTATTAGACATAACCCTGTTTCAGGTGTGAAAAGACCTTCTGAAGGCAATAATGAAGGGAAGACTCCAGCGCTAAGCAATTCTCAAGCTAAAAGACTTTTACTCGCCCCTGATGAAAATACACTCAAAGGCATTCGTGATCGAGCCATCTTGGCAGTTTTATTATATCATGGGCTTCGACGTGAAGAGTTGACCCGCTTAAAAGTGAAAGACTTGGAACATCGCCAGGGAGTGCCGCATTTATGCGTGCAGGGAAAGCGTGATCGCATTCGGTATGTGCCAATCCATCCGGCAGCGTTGCGACTCATTAATGCTTACAGGGCAATGGATTGCCGTCTTGAAGAAGCTGAAACCCCACTCTTTCGCCCCGTTAAAAACAATACGACCAAAATTTTAGACAAAGCTCTTTCGCCAGATGCTATCTATAAGATGGTTCGTCATTACGCATTACAAGCTGGTCTGTTAAGTGAGATTGTGAATATTGGTGCTCATGCTATGCGAGCAACAGCAGCTACTAATGCGTTGGAGCACGCTGCAGATATTGCAAAAGTCCAAGAGATGCTTGGGCATCAGAATATTTCAACAACTAAATTGTATGACCGTAGATCTTCAAACCCTGAGGATAGCCCTGTCTTTAAAATTAAGTTTTAGTATAAGGATTTCGCTTGAATCAGCTTAAAAGTATTCTTCAATTAAGAACAGTTAAGTTATCAATATCAATCTGGTTTTTGACTATGTTGATATGGTTGGTTTCGTTTGTCATGACTCATTATCAATATGAATTTTGCAAACCTTGGGTCAATATAGATTGCTTTAACGTTGTACTTACTCAGCTGAGCTTTCCAAGCTGGACAACTGCAGTTGTTTCTGGTTTTGTAGCATTAATAGCGCTGAATCATAGGTCAGAGCAAACAAATCAACAAATTGTAGAGTCAAATAGGCTGAATAATTTTAATATACACATTAAGCATAGAGAAGAGTTTATAAAGTATATAAACCAAAGAACATACTCTTATTTGAGCATTGAAAAAACAGGCCATGCTCTTTATCAGCTGCATTTTCCAAATTCAGTAAATGGTGATATTAGGCTAAGTGATGATATTAAAAATGAGCTTCATGAAATAGCTTGCGATATGGTTTCTTGGTTCAACGGCTTACAAGAGAAGTCATATGCTCAAAGTAAAGAAGCTCTAAAATTGAATTTTGAAAAGAGGCTTTCTCGTATTGGGTTTAAGTTTGATATCTATAAGGCTCATAATAGTGGTATGTTAAAGTTCGCAGATGGAACACCACAAGTATCTTGGAAAAGCGTAATGTTCCTTCCGTTAAGTATGATTAAAGATTTAGACTATGTGACAGCCTTTTCATCTGAAAGCGATGATTGGAAATTTAAGAAGGATCAGCTTCAGGGATTGTTGAAATTTAAAGAATTTAAGTCACCAACACATCAGGATAACAGAGAAATGATCATAGAGTCAGAGGACAAAGGCATGACTCCAGAGCAATTTGAATTCATCTTGGGACAATCTTTTAATAAGTCGTAAACATATTTGTATTGACTCAAGACCAGATTTCAAATGATGCATGTTTCTTAATTTTAGAAAAATCGTTGCTAGTCGTTATTAATACGGTTCCTTCTGACTTTGAATGTGCAGCAATCAACAGATCAATGTAGTTCAAAGAGAGCCCTTCTTTTTTGAAAGTTGTCGTCAGCTCAGCATGGGTTATGGCTGCTTTCGAGTCCCAAGGCAGAATCTCAACGTGTAATAAAAACTCTCGAATAATTGCACTCAGCTTTTCTGCTTGTGGGTGCTGCAAAGCACTACGCCGAAGCTCTGTTTCGGTGATTGCTGAAATACATATATTCGCCATTGGCACTTCAAGTAAACGCTTTCGAATGGTTGGATTCTGTCCATGAATAAGATCTTTAACGGCGCTAGTATCAAGCATGTATTTAGTTTTGGTCATTCAAAAATACCCCTATCTGAAGCTGGCGCATGATCACGCTCAGCCATAAAATCAGCTGGTATCTCTTCTCTATCTACTAAGTCAAAAAAGCTCTGCCAGTTGCCTGGCTTTTGTGAGAGGATGACATCCCTCGTTGCTGGATCTCGATGGATAAAGACTTCATCTCCATCAAAACGAAATTCTAAGGGTAGCCTTACAGCTTGACTGCGCCCAGTCATAAAAACTTTAGCGGTGTTTTTAACGGGAGATTTAACAGAGACGTCCTTCTGCCCAGTGTTGATTGCTAATTCTTCAAGCAATGCACTGTGATGATCTAAACCCTTTCCGAATATATCGCCAATGCGTGACATAGCTTCATAAGCGTCTTTGGATAAGTCATAAACGAGTGCATGAACGAGTTCTGATACGATTGCTAAGCATTGCGCTTCTACGAAGTTAATTCGATCACGATCGGCTGTTACTAGTTCTTCAAGCGTCGTAGGAAGTAAGGCTAGATAGTCATCAACTTTTCGTTGAGCAAATGTAATGAGGCTTTGTTCGAATGGCGTCATATCATAGTCCAGTGTATGAATAGTGGTATGTATCATGATATGTATCATAGCCAATTAAGCGCTGCTGTACAAGCGTTGTGTTGTGCAGAAAAACGCCAAGATGATAACTTTCTCTTTTTATTGAAAAAATTAAGGTTACTGACAGACTTATCAACGCCTTCTGGGGATAACTCAGGTATGAAATGCAGCTGTGGCTCTTGTGGCGGGGTTATGGTGGTAAGGCATTGAATTGAGGGTGGTTGTGGGGTTTAGTCTTGATAACATGAATTATCACGACTAAATATTCATTATTTAGCTAAACTGTGACGCAGTTCAAAGTTGCACTCATCTAATCTCGATATCATGTGGTTTTACCCATCAGGAGCCCCCACATGATTACGTTAAAACCCCTATCAAAACTCAATGAATTGGCCGTTTTTTTTGGCATGAGCCGTGTCGAATATCTGAAAGCCTTGATCGCCAGAGAGCATCAACACCTTATTAAAGAGATACAAAAATCTGACAGGCTTGGCTCCTAATAAGTATCCGTCTGTAATGTTTGACGATTAAATGATGCATAGTAATGCGCTGACCCATATGCTCTGAGATTATCTATCATAGTGAAGATGACACGTTTTGCTTATGTTAAGGGTGTTTTATTGGTTACACATAAGTTCAGTATTTGTACGCTACATAACCATAATATAATCTATCGTTTCATTTAAGTAGGTTTTTCATTTATAAATATAGATATAATTATCACTATAAGAAGTAGATTTGAGGTTTTTTATGAATAGTGAAGCAAGCTTTGACTTTGAAGAAAGTCATCATGGTGGTGTGTTTTATGAAACTGTTAAAGTTTTGAGGTCAATAGATAAGTTAGAGTCAAAACTCGAAACCAACGATAGTCTTCACAATCTCTTTGAATTTCAAGAGATGTTAAGTAATGAACAAAATGGTGAACCTATCAATGACACTCTTTTTCTATGGTTGTTTGAAGATTACCAGCATGGAATAGATATAGTTGCAGCAAAAGCCGTAGTTCAGCAAAAAATACTACGAATGACGTATATACAGTCCAATAAATTAAAATAATAAGGAGAGCAGCATGGAAATAGGTCAAACAGGTGTAGCAAATGCCCAAACAACTTTTGATGATATAAATACTAACCATGATGAAAATATAACCCAAGAAGAACTAGACGCGTTTATAAGTGAAAGAGGTATGACTCCAGAGCAAGGCGAAGCGCTCAAAGATGCTATGGGCGAGCCAGGAGAGAATGGATGGAACAAAGAAAGCTTTGAAAAGAGCTATGATGAGGTTGCCAAAGTACTTGCTGACTCTCGACCTGAAGGTAATGGCGAAATTCCGGGGGGGCTTTTAAGTTTCTTTGAAAGTGGTGATTTTAAAGCATTTTTTGAAAAAATATTAGGAAAATGATAATTTTCTAGTATGCATTAGTAATTAATGTGGTCACGAGAAGTTATGCAAAATTGGCTCGTGGCTGTTTCCAAGTCATTTATTTTGAACATATTTGCTTATTTTGTAATAAGGTAATAAGTCTACAAACTAATCTTAAGACTAACTACATTTGCTGGATCTGCACTTTTATTCTCGAGCACATTTGAAGTTACCTTAAAAATTATTATTGTAAGGCACCATTTCCAGAATGCTTCAAATTCGTGTATTTCCCGTATTAGTGGCTCATTTCATCAAGGCCTAAATTTTAAGTTACTTTACCGTATGAATTGATGTAATCTACTCTCTTAAATTAAAAATATAAAGTGTATACTCGACGCTGTATAGTTTTACAGCGTAAGGTATCTCAATATGTTTTCAACTCAAAATAATGTTACAGGTCTGTAGTGGTCTAATAGCACCGGACACTTAATTGAGAGACAATACTGTCAATAAGTTAAGGAGGCATTATGAGTCAGAAATTCCAAGTCTGAAGTTAGTTAATACTATGCATGGGTTAAGACACGAAGGTACGTGCGAGAATGTTAAAGCAACCGGTTTTGATATTCTGAGTTATTGTCAAAAGTAGTGCATGACCAATTGATCAAGCAGCCTTCTGCTCCTTTTTATTCAGCTCAACTCCATCTTTAAACTGAATACCTCGAATCACTTGTGCAAGTGATTCAAAACCTCTTAATTTTCTCCACTGGCTCTCAGCGCACATGCCGACTTTAAAGATCATTGACAGCATTGTTACCCTTGAAAGGCATCCTTTGGCTCTTTTCGTTCTATGTCTGATCGTTGAAAACGCTGACTCAATAGGGTTTGTTGTTCTAATACTTTGCCAGTGAACAGCTGGAAAGTCATAAAATGCTAGTAATTCTTCCCGATCTTTTTCAAGGCACTTTGCAACCTTGAGTTGTTTATCTTGATAGACTTTTATCCATAAATCGAAGGCTTTTTCAGCATCCTTTTTGGTGTCTGCATTCCAAATATCATGCAGCATTTCTTTTGCTTTCGACTGAGATTTCTTTGGCAGATAATTTAATATATTTCTTGTTTTGTGTACCCAGCAGCGCTGTTGTTTTGTTGATGGGTATATTTTATCTAACGCAGCCCAGAATCCCATTGCACCATCACCTATAGCGAGCTTGGGTGTCTTTTTTAATCCTCTGTTTTTCAATTTGAGTAGCACTTCTTGCCAGCTCTGTGTTGATTCTCGAACACCATCCTCAATGGCTAGGAAATGCTTCTCACCACGTTGATTAACGCCCATAACAACAAGAACACAGAGCTTTTCATCTTCAGCTCTTAAGCCAGAGTAAATACCATCTGCCCAGACATAAACCCATTCGTCTTTTGAGAGATCCGACTGACGCCATACGTTATATTCATCCGACCATTGTTGTTTTAATCTGGAGACTGTATGGCAGAAAGACCTTTAGCCTCGGGGCCAACCAAAGCCTCTAATACTGTGCACATATTACCGCTTGAAATACCTTGTAGATACAGCCAGGGTATTGCAGCTTCTAAACTTCTCGTCCTCTTAATAAAAGGCGGAACTAATGCTGAATTGAATGATTCCGGCTGGCCATCTCGTGATCTTATCTTCGGGACTTTTACTGGGACAGGCCCGATACCTGTTTGTATTTCTCGCTCTGGCTGGTATCCAGAACGGCATACAGCCTGTCGGCCATCTGCAAGCCTTCTGTCTTGGAATTCTTGTAACACTTCAGCAACCTCAAGTTCTAATGCTTCTTTGATTAACTGACGTGCATGATTTCTAATCAAATCAGTCAACATATCAGATGATTGATCTAGATTGATGACGTTTTCACTGCTAGAATTGTCCATGGCGGCATCCTCTTAATTGTTTTCTTGACAACTACAATCAAGCAGAGATGCTGCTTTTTTTCAAATCTAACGTGCACTACTTTTGACTATAACTCCGAATGAAGTTCACCACATACCAAGACACAGGTTAACAATCTAAAGCGCATTTGGAACTGGTGGTCTTACTTACAATTATATCTCTTGCGTAATATTAAAACCGTTAATTCCATGAGCTGTTCCAGTAGCTGTGTATAGGCTGGCACTCAATGGGGAACCAAGATTAGCTGAAGTCTTTTGATGAGTAGAAGTAAATTCAAGGCTTTTTACGTCTATATTAAATTCATCTAAAATATTACATTTTTTCTTGAATAAATTTGTTAGTTCTTCATTTGTTTGTTTATTGCCCACAACTGAATCTTCATCAAACCTTGCAATATTCAAGGTTACAAATTTTCCTGTTTCTGCTGAGGCTTTACGAAGATCATCTAAAGCATCCTCCATTGAAAACATAGAATGAGTATCTTCTCCTTCAACTAACTGTTGCGGTTTAATGTTAGTGATTTTTTGTGCTAGTGCAGGAATTTTGTACGATTTTAGAAAAGCATCAAGAGTATTGGTTGCATTAAGAATGGGGGCTTCTAAACAAATGACTGGGGCAATCTCTGGCTTACGAATCAGTTGAGCCATACTTGCGACTGCAGCATATGCTCCTCTTGATTTACCATTCAGCACTATTTGATTGTCTTGCAGAGGTGAACCAATAGACTTACAAAATTGAATGAGCTGATCTACTGATTGTATTGCAGGGCTGGTAACACCGTGATTATTGTAGATTGCTTCCAACTGTGCTAATTTTTCGGCATCTTGATTGCCTCTAGGGAGCTTGTTACTAACAATAACTGGTATTTGGTTATTAGAAAGCTGTTGATCAGCTCTGGAATAAAATCTTCTCTGCTGTACGGCCTCTGATTTGAATAGAGAAGGATCATAGAATGCTGAAGACTCATTAAGACCATGTAAGTTAATAACAAACTTAGTCCCTGATCTTATTATGTTTTTGAGCATATTTATATCACCAGGAAAATAAAGACGACATTGCTCTAGGTCAACTCTAGATAAGCCGCCTTGATTTTCATCAGTACACTTCTGTGTAAGTAAATAACCTTCAACCCTAGATTTCTTCTCTACAATATTTTGTAAAGCGTTATGTTGTTGTATGCGCGGTGCTGCTTCGGATGAATCGACGCTAAATATTGAACGAGTTGGTATAGGTTTCCGTGGATCAAATTTGCTTTCAATACCCTTACTACCGACAGTAAAAGAGGATCTTACTGAAACGGGACATAATAAGGCAAGATTGCTGAGATGCGTGATTGGGGATTGAGCTTGTTGAACTGATGTAGTATTTCTACTTGTGGTTATGCTACTTGTAACCATATTTTTTACCTATATTTATGTTAATTGAGATGGAGATCAGTTTAATGTCTTTCAGCTTAATACATATATACAAAGCAACAAAATAATAGCAATCAATACCACATTTTTTAACTTTGCTCGTTATCAATATTTACTTGCTGTAAATGCCATTCGATTTCAGCAATATACTTCAGTTTTTCCATTAAAACCGTATCAAAGTGAGTTATTCTTTGCTCTAAGACTTCATTTTTAGAGCTGAGCCGATCTATTTCTGCTATTGAGGAAGTATGAGTCTCAATTGCTTGCTGATACTCGAGAGTTTTTTGCGCTCCTTTGGTCTCAAGTAGCTGTTTTTCCTCTGTCAAATAAGCGTTTCTTTCTTCTATGAGTGTAGCTTTGGCTTTTATCTGACTTAAAGATTCTTTAGTGTCGTGCAACTGCTCATAAAGATTCTTAATCTGATGCTGTAGCTCACTTCTCTGTTGATTAGCCTGCAGCTGTTCCTGCTGTCGCTGTTCTTGGCTGGCGGCCCTGAAATGCTCAAGATTAGTAAAAGCTCTTTGAATTTGGGTCCGCTGGCTTAAATTGGAAACTGTATTTAAACCACTTTCAGGTCATGAAGCTAAAATTGACGACATGGCACTACGGATTGTCCTTTCACTTTTCTGCTTTGGTTGTAACGTAGGCGCTCGGCAAACAGCCAATAGTGTTCGAAATATCTCAGAAAAATAGGTTTCTTGGTTAAATGCGCGGCATACTGAATTTCTGTTCTAAAAAAAGCAATCAAACGAGCGGTAAACCAGTACAATAAAATGGCGTTACCAAAAAAATGGGGATCGGGCAAGCGAGCTGCAGCAGATGGCACACTCAAACAAACATTTGATGCAAATTTACTCAGCGAGCTTCATGTTCGCTATCTTAAACGTGGTGTTATAGGCTATTACCTTGTCTCCGACCAGTATATTGCCCTGTTTAGTCATTTTATCACCTGCGGTGCACATGAATCATGGTATATCCTTGACGGTGTCGCCAATAATACAATGGACATACAGCCTGATACACTGCACGGTGATACCCATGCCCAAAATTATGCTGTGTTTGGATTGGCATATCTTCTGGGTATAGAGCTGATGCCAAGAATACGAGGCATTAAGAAACTTGTTTTTTATAAGCCAGCATCAAAAACCAAATACAGTAACATCAACTCACTATTCAAAGATCACATGCGCTGGGCTTATATTGTAAAAGCCTATCCAGATATGTTGAGACTTGTCATGTCAATTCAGCAATCCCATCGGTTATTTTAAGACGATTGAATACCAGCAACGATACACTAGCTCTTGGACTTATAGAGCTTGGCAAAGTAGTCAGAACCCTGTTTTTGCTTCGAATGATTTCAGACCTTGATTTACGTCGGATTCAGCACAGGGAAACAAATAAAGCAGAGTAATATCATAATTTTCTTGATTCAATTACCTTTGGCAATAATGGTGTGCTTCGAAGCAATGATCCAGTGGATCAGGAAAAGCTTATTCAATACCAACATCTTGTCAGTGATTTGGTGATTCTATACAACACCCACCACATGACAAAAGCCATTAATAGCTTGCGGGAAGAAGGCTATCCACTTGTAGAAGAAGATCTGGAACATATTTCACCCTACAATCTTTACGGATTGCGCTTGATAGGTGATTACAGAGTCGATATTCAGCGAGAGCTGGAGCCAATGGAAGAATTGCTGAGAATTTAAAGCTTTACTGATTCAAGATGCTTTTTTCAAAATTCACCTAAACTAGAAAAAATATTTGCAGCAGCGCACGATAGGATGGAGGTTTCAGGTGTAAAATGGCCCGCTGTTCCGGAATGAGGGTGACACCTCTATGTACAACAATGTTATTTTAATTATAATATGAAACACTATTACATATAGTGTTTCATGATATGAAGGCCTAATGATGCTTTTTCAAATGGCTCTTTTTAGCCCTTTTTGCCCTCTATCCACCACGTAATCTCAGTCACAGACCTTTTGACTTCTTTTTCAACTCACTTGACTTTTCATACATTTACTTCAAAATTGAAACAGAACCTTAAGGAAATGTTTCAAATGGCAAAAATCAGCTACAAAATCAGTGACTGGCGTCGAATGTTATGGCTTTCTGATACTCGTTTTTACCAAGCCGAACTCAAGCAGGATCTCTTTGGTGATTGGATATTAGAACGCCACTGGGCTGGACGATGGCAAAAAAATGGTAGAGTTGTTACTGAAGTTCTCGACTCACTCGATGATGGCCTCATGAAACTTGAAGCAACTCATAAAAAAAGAATGGCACACGGCTACCAACTGATAGAAGACCTCTCATGAGCGAAGACATTACCCTTTTCAATAGCCAAGGCCAACGACTCTATCTTAATAGCGATGAACGGTTTCGACTTCAACATGCAGCACAGAAATCAGATGATTCTCTGGCTGAATATTTTTGCCTCATGCTTCTCAACACTGGTTGCAGATTATCTGAAGCCATTGCTCTCACAGCTGCATCAATTGATTTGAGTCAAGGTGTTGTCATTTTCAAAACACTCAAAAGACGCAAGCTGCACTTTAGAACAGTTCCGCTCTCACCTGATTTTCTAAAAGGGCTGAAGCTCAAGTTTGAGCTGAAACAAAATACAGCTTCAAAATCCAATGCACCACTTTGGCCTTATTCCAGAACAACAGCTTGGCGACGAGTCAAAAAATTTATGAATCAAGCTCAGATCACTGGAGTCATGGCAACACCCAAAGGTTTAAGGCATGGTTTTGGTGTCGCTTGCATTGAAAAGGATATACCAATCACAGTTATTCAAAAGTGGTTAGGACATGCATCGCCCACAACTACAGCCATATATCTACAAGTCGTGGACGCTGAAGAGCGAAATTTTGCTAATCGATTATGGTGATACTTCTATAATGGAAATTAAGGTTTCAATACTCCAAAATATCGAAATACCTTATGTAAGCATTGATATTAATAATAAATTTATAAGGCTACTATCTTTGCTTATAAAGGCTATAAACGATAGGAGTTTGATACTTATGCCGAGTTTACGTATCCCATTTTCATCAACAGACTTGATTAATGCTGCTAAAAATTTAAATCACGCTGGGTTTAAAGATGGCTCAAGCTTAACGCAGATATCAAAGCAAGAACGCATCGACAACCAAATTACTTCTCTCAAAAATCAATCACTCGAAACCACACACAAAAATTCTTTTAAATTACCGTACGAATCTTTAGCTTTAGCCATACCTGAAGTTAGTGGTTTGTACCACACTAGGACTAAAGACCTGAATAAAGAACTAAAGTTTTTTTATGCAGATGTAGAAACAGAAAAGCCTAATATTAGAAGTATCCAGGAATTGCCAAGAGAGCAGCAGTCTTTTTACTACAATCGTCACATAGGCAAACGAGGTCGAAACTTATTTACTGATGAGCCAATTGAAGGTAGAAACAACATAACCTCAAACTTGAAATCAAGCCCTTTGCTCACTGATCAGGGGATGCAAACTAGATTAATCAGAGGGGAAGCTGCAACAGCTACTGTAGACCACTATACCAATATTAATACGAATAAAGGCCACTACATAAACAACCTGTACGCTCATGTTAAAAATCAGCTTGATCCTAAATTTCTTGAATTTGGTGGAAAAATTCACTTAGTAAGACCAACCAGAGATCACTATTCAAGTGATGCCACTTTAAATTTTTTTACTTTTTGTACACAAACGGAACTGTGTTCAACTCTTAACCACCTTGAAGCCACATCTGCAAAGCAAGAAAAAAGGCCTGCAATTGTTTTTACTGATAATAAAACCTGTATAGGGCTTTCCAGAACTGCTAGGACTGAAGCGACACCTATCGGACGGCTGGTTCAACAAGCTTACTTTACTACTGATGATATAGATAAGCACGATAAAGTCGTGATTGTAGATGACCATGTCCAAGCAGGTGGGTCGGTTTTAGCCATGGCTTCAGCATTGAAAGATGCTGAAGCTAATATACTTGGTGTAGCGTGTCTTACAACACATCCTTATTGTAAAAGTGGATTCAACTTGGACGAACGTGTATCGAAACAACTTGATGAGGTTATGCAAAAATGGGACCCCAAAGGTATTGTATTAAAATCGCTACAAAATTTTGGCCTGCATCCTAGTGCTTTAACCAATGCCGAAGCCATGATTTTAATTGCTTATGCCACAGATCCGACTGTAGATAAAAATCAAGTTAATAGTATCGATAAATTTATGGCATTGGAAAACTATCTTATACAGGGAACGAAAGTCATGGAAGGTGAGCATGATTCTTTAGCTCCAATAATGAATCAAAAACCTCTCAACCCAGAAATAATTGTTGAAGATATAGTAAAATGCTCTACTGAAACTCGAAAGGCGATTACACCTACTCCTATAAAAGACCTTAAGGTACTTGATTGGGACTGCTTACTTGTTAATGAAAAGACAATGAACTATCAATTACTGGTTAATGCTCTCTTTAGCGCTGCCGATAGCTACAAAGATGAACATCCAGAAATACAATCTATAGCTGATGCAGTCAAGCCGCACATCGGTGGGGAGCTGTATCAAGACGGAATGCCAAAAATTTGTATGGGTCAAGATAAATTTGCAAGTTACGGCATCAAATACCCAAGTTTTTTTAAAAAAGACGTGCCTATAGATTTAGTCGAAAATTTACATACCATTGCCCCTCATATTAATTTAACTTCAGATCAAAAAAATGCAGTTGTAAGTATTTTACAAAAAGAGTTCAAGAGACAATACAAGCAGTTTCTAAGACAAGGTACTCCAGAATATATACAACCAAAAAAACCAAAAATAGACCTCCCATTTAACGATATTAAAATAGAATTTATGCCAGGTGCAGAAGACTTTTTAAAACAAAATAGACAGCCAGGCTCTCTACTTGTTCTTATTAGTAACAAAGGAGACAATGATTTGCATCATGAGGTGAACAAGTTAGGGATTGCCCATATGTTTGATCATATTTCAGGTGTATCAAGTCAAACTATTGGTGATAAAGTCAAAAATATGTACTCAAAGCCTTTGTCAACGAGATTAAGTGATGTGCTTGAGCATTTTTCATTGCATAATGCCAATATTCCAATATCTTTGTATGGCGATCAGAGCCAAGATATTCTACAAGCTGCAAGTTTAAACAAGGTTCGCCCAAATATCACTGGGTTTCTTGTCAATAAAGAAACTGTTAATGCTAACCATATTGGTCAGCTTGGTGAAATTAGAACCAACTATTTAAGGAAACTGTGATTTATATCTAAAATTTGCTTTGGTTTCAACTACCATACTTGTTGAAACACTATGGATTATAGTGTTTCAATTTTATGCAGTAAATTTTATGTACGAAGAGAGCTATTCATTGCTTTGAGAATTTCTGAAAACTCTGTTGTTTGACCGTTAAATTCGCCACTTGCATTGCGATGAGGAACCACGATTTTATTATCTATGACAGCTATCTCTATATAACGTACATCCATTGACGGGTTATTGCCTTTTTTAGTGGCCTCTTTAAATGCTTCCATCGCATTATTGAAGTCACCTCGGCTATTATAGGGGGATTTTTTTATTGGTGGAAACTGTCCACCGTCTCCGATTACTAAATGAATTGGTTTAAATTCGTCATTAAGACTTGAAGAATTTACTTGGTCTGAACATAGGCCTTTATCACTGAAAAACTTTAATAATGAAGCGGTGAAGCCATTATCACCTTTTGAAATCTTGTCATAGTCAAAGCTATAGAGACGACCACCTTTTGAAAATCGCAGGTATTCTTTTCCTGTATCACCTTCTGGCCTGTCAAATGTATCAACGCCGAATAGTAGATCTTTATTTTCACCGACAAGCTTAAAAAGCTCTTGCATGTGTTTTTGGTCTTCCAATAGTTCATTTCGTGCACTTTCAAGTTTGTGAGTATTTCTACTTCCAGCAGATTTTGACATATTTTTTTCTGCATTTACTATAGTGACAGATCTCAGTGTATTTGCGTTGCCGCTTTGAGTATCACTCTGTGCACCTGTAACAAATTCGAGTTCACTTTTACTTCCGTAACTTGTAAGAGCAGCAACAAAACTACCTTCATGTTCATGTTGAAACTCTCTCAAAGCTTGATACTGTTCCCCTATTTTTTTATATTCTTGTGTATAAGATATATGAGGTGAGCCTCTATTGGTGCGTGGTATTGCTCTCAATGTGTCCTTATCTGGTAAGCTTCCATTAAAATTGTCTACTTGATGTGGTTTTAAAAATTTTCCATATTTCCATTCTGTGCCTCTAGTTATCAATGTATCGTGCATATCCATACAGATAGTTATTAATATTGGTTTTTTAGGTAAGTTTGACCAGCCACTCGCTTGGTAAGGTATGATATTTCTAAGCTTTGATTTTTCGAATCCCCATATAGAAGGTTTGAATTCACTTGAAGAGCTAGGAGAAATTTGAGAAGTAGATGTAATCGGCATGATTAAAGTTCCTTAAAGACGTTAATACACCATAATCTAACTAATTATTGAAAGGCATCACTATTAAAATAACAAAATTATAGAATTATGCTGATGATTGCTTAATTTTAAGGCACAATTGAAAAGCTAATCAATTTTGGTTCGGTAACAGTTTTTTTACTTTTGCTATAGTTGCATTAGCCGCACCAATTTTTTTATTTATTTGGCGGTAACTAAACCCAGCTTGTAATAAGACAGCTATGTGTTCATGCAAGGCAACGTCTTCTCTACGCCCATGATATTTACCTTCTGTTTTAGCACGCTGAACACCTTCTGCCTGCCGTCTTTTACGGTCTTCGTAATCTTTCCGTGCAACGGCTGCTAGCATATCTAACAACATATCATTGATAGCCATAAACATACGGTTGGTGAATTCGTCTCGCTTCGTATGTATAAGTTGGTGTGAAGTTGGTAAATCCATAGCTACAATTCGAATGCCTTTTCCCATAATAGTGGCTTTAAGATTGTCCCAGTCTTTTGAATTAAGACGGCTAATACGATCAACCTGCTCTACAAGCAAAACATCTCCAGATTGTGCAATATCGACTAAACGAAATAACTCAGGTCTATGTAATGTTGCTCCACTTTCATTTTCAGAAAACCATGCCGTTACTTGCTTCCCATTTTCTGCGGCAAATTGCAGTAAAGCATCTTTTGCTCGAAGAGCATCTTGTTCTTTCGTTGATGCTCTTAAATATCCATAAATTCTCATTTATCCCCACGAAGTGCTTCATTTTAAATAGAGTCATACAGTGTGCGCCATTATACATATAAAATCAGCTTTGATGAATCGGTTTTGTAGCGCTCTATTTGAGGCATACCCATTATGACTCATCTCACTGCATTTCTCTTTTTAACAAGTTACAACTGTAAATAGCTGGTCAAAAAACACCGTATATAATAACATCGCTGGCATTCATACTGCACACTTGCATAAATAGGATGTTACATGTTCAATTCGCCTGCGTCATTTTCAGATGAGCAAATGTTTTCAATCTTAGAAAGCACATTAGATAAGTACTCTTATACAAATGAAAACTCTATCACTGGTCTTTCCGAGCTTGATGGATTTTTAACTGCTATCGTTTCAACTCCATCAATGATTATGCCAAATCGATGGCTGCCTGAAATATGGAGAGAAAGTCAGCCTGAGTGGGAGAGTCAAAAAGAATTTGAAGATTTTATACATGCAGCAGTTCAGTTGATGAATGATAGAGCTTTAATGTTGATTTTAATTGAACTGCTAAGTACGATAGACCATCACTATACAATTATACTGATTTCAAAACCATGTCTTTACTAATCTTTGAGACAAATTTGATCAAATGATGTTCGTCATTCTCTTGTTTTACGCTGAGCTTTGACGCTTTTAGGGCGACTGATTGTGAAGTAAGTATGTGTTGCCTCATCAGGAACAAGTTCGTTCATGTATTGCTGAAGATGACCGACCATGTGGTAAAGCTGGATTTGCTTTTCTGGCCGCAAATGACATTCCTCTATGAACTCATCATTACACGAAATGATGTTGACAACCCATTGCTCTTTTTGATGGGCATAATGCTGCAAGTATTTGGTCAGCAGCTTTTGTTTTCTTGAATCGTAAATGACGTTTAAATTGGACATGGAATCATTCTTGTGGTTTTGCTAAATCAGATGCTCATTATACGGTGGTATTTCAATGATTCTTATTGGTGAATACAAATCAATATTAGTCAAAGAACTTATAATCTGTAACACGTATGTTACCACCTCATAGATATGGGACTTTAGTATGGAACACTCTTTCTCAGAACTTGATAAACTACTTCTGCATACACTGTTAAGCACGCTACAGGCACAGCAAACGCAAACAATTCAGGCGGATATTTCTTATCTCTATGATCTTGGTTACAGTGAAGATGAGATAGCTAACAGTCTTGATAAACTTCAAAATCTTGATCCTGCTACAGCCTTGAAAGAATTTTGGAGAACCGAAATCACCTGCCACTGAGTTAAAGCCTTGCAGTGCGCCTTCTGATCTGGTTAATAACTGAGCTTTTCACGATGCTGATTGTGAAATAGTTATCGATAGCATTTTCTGGTACGATTTCAAGCATGTTATCTTCGATGTATCGCAGCAAGTCATCAAAGTAGATCTTTTTTTCTGGCCTTATATCAAACTCTTCTTGTGTACCGTCAAGAAACGTATTAACAACTGTGACCTGCCAAAATAATTTTTTACTACCGTATCGATCCACAATTTCATCAGATATGACAGGTTTTCTGGAATCATAAATCAGTTTATAAGTCATATAAATGTGTAACAACCTTCAAAGCCACAGCGATTAATGAATGTCTTTTTCAAACAACCTGAATGATACCACTTTTATCGAAAAAATTTTGCAGCAGTACGGTACTGGCAATGGTTTGCTCAACGTTGATGAGCTTTCAGGCTTTGTCGCTGGGATAGCTTCAAATCCTGTTATGGTGTTACCAAAAGAATGGATGCCGTTTGTGTTTGGCTATGATTCGCCGGAGCATAGAATACGCTGGAATAGCGAACCTGAGTGTCAGCGCTTTATTGATATTGTGTTTGATCTTGTCAGTAACCTGGTAACAGCTCTGTGTGAGAGTGAAGAAGCCCAAAAATCAGAACAGCAAAGCATGCTTTACAATAATGACTGGTGTTATGGGTTTATGTTTGCTGTCAGACTCTACCCTCAAAATTGGGTTGCGATTCCGAATGAGCTTTCGATTGCACTTTCTTATATCCACTACGGTGCTGATCTTGAAGAAACAAGCCATTTGATTGTCCTTCAAGATCACGAACACGAAGAATTTAATGATCTTGTGCATAAGGCAGTCAAAAAGCTATATGCTTATGCGGTTAAAGAGCGTGTGAAAACACAATCTTTAACCCAAGAAGATAAATCAAAATTGTTCTCTAAAATTGGCAGGAATGCTGCTTGCCCTTGTGGTAGTGGCCAAAAATACAAAAAATGCTGTTTGAATACAGTCACTGAAAATCAGTGTTGAGCGACAATTAAAAACAGGACTTGGCGACAATTATACTTACACCTTATCTGTGGATAATTCCTTCCAGCCTCATAAAGTCAAGGATATTGACTTTATGAGGCTGGAAGGAGTTTTGTTGATCATAAGGTGTAAGCAGAAACATGTTTAATTTTGACATTTCTTTCTGATTAAAAATTAAACAGTAATTGTCGTCAAACTACCGTTTTAATTGTCGTTAGATAAATCAGAATCTGTCGGTCTATTGAAGCAAAAGACTCCAGCCATGATAAAGGCTAATTGCAAACCAAATAGCCATTGTAACCACAAGGCGATTCCAGATTCTGCGATCATACAAGTCACTGCCTTCTCCTTTACCAGCTATCACGGGATAGATAATTTTGATGAGATAATACGTCCCTACTCCGTAGAGAGCATAAATTCCAAATTGTATTAAAAGCCCAGCAATAAAAGCTAAGGCATCGGGAAATGTATTTGAGTTCATTTTTAATTCTCCCTCGGGACAAATTCAACTATTTTAGCTCCAAAAGAGCTTTTGATAACCTGCTCTGCTAGCCATTGGTTTGATACGGATTTGATTCTTTTGCGTTCAATGCAATACACCTTTGGATTACTTGGCCTCTCAAACACATTAAGAACATGCTCGCTGAATTGGATTTCATAGAGCTTCTTTGATTTTGTTTCATCTTCATTAAATTCATGAATCATTTTCATGAAATGCTTTAACTGGCTATCTGATATGAGTACATAGAAACACATTACGTTGTCCTTTTTATGCCAGATCATAAACGTTTCTGATCTGGAAAAATTCGTTATTGTTGCTGTTGTAAAACGTTCTCGTTGAGCTTTAAACGGAAACGATTTGTGTTTGTTTTTTCGATAACGTTGTCTGACAACATTTGATCGAAAAATCTGGACACGACTTCGAAGTTACAATTAAACGTTTCCATGATATTGCGTTTGCTTATTTTGTTCGGCTTGCATGTTTTAATATAACGAACAACGTTTTCGTATCGGGTTGCGTTATCGCCTGTGGTGGCTGTGTCTCCCTGCCCTTCTCCACTTTGTGTGACTTTCTTGATGGTCACTGTTGATTTCTTTGGCGCTGGCTTGTTGTCTAAGACGCTTACTAGTGGCTTTTCTTCGTGTTTACGTAGAGCTTCAGACATCAGAGAATTATCCGCAATTAATGATTGTATTTTTGATTCAAGCTGTGAACGCTCTCTTTCATGCTTAGCAACGTTTGCTTTTGAGATATCTTTCATTTGATCTATTATGCTTTTTTCTTGTTTTCGCTCGAATGCATAAACGTTTTCGAAGTGATCATTTTCGTTTGGAAGCACCATTCGTTGCTGATTGGAAACGTTAACGTTTTTGACATCGTTATTGGAAACGTTTTTATCGCTGTTTTTGATTTCAGATGCTTTGGCTATGCCTGAAAGGGATAGGGCAGCAATAGCACATAGTTCAATCAAAACAGCAACAGTCAGATGAGCGTAGAACTTCACCTTTTGAGGGGCAGCATTAATCATTGATGCGATAGACGCAAAGAGTGAACCAGATGAAGTCATTTCAAGGCCATTAATATTTTCAAGAGAAGAGAGCAGTTGCAGTTTACGTTCACCAAGCTGCTCAGCTTGCTGCGTCTTGAAACTTGAGCCATCTCGTACTTGTCGATAGCGACTTGTTGCATCAACAGCAGCAGCCTCATTGAGGTTATTAATTTGGGTATCAATTTGGCCAACTTGGCTCATAATCATTTTGTATTCGACTGAGCTTTCTTTAGCTAGGAGGGCAGAGGAATCTACCTTTGAATGTAAAAAGCCGACTGATGCAGACAGCGAAAGCATGACGAGAGCAATACCTATTACAAAAGATGCTGCACCTGCTTTATAGTGCCCTCGTTGAAAGAACAGAAGAGCGATAGGGACAAACGCGAATTTGCTGACCTCGAATCCAATACCAGTTGCAGCCATCAGCAACTTATCAAAGTTGGAATCAGAAAGAGAAGTGAGCAACATGACAGTAAAAATGATACTCACGATACTGAGTGTGTATCCAGCAAAGTCGAGTACATTACGCATTTTAGAATTGAGTTGTATTCCTGTATTATCAAAAGTAGCCATTATTAATCATTCCTTATTAATGGTTAGCAGCCTTCTTAAATTCCCCAATTTATGAGGCTGCGATTTAATCATCTTTAGATTTTGTGGTTTATTTCCTCCTGATTTTTAATATCACACATAATTGGTATTATACACATAAAAACAGTATATTGTGAATATAAAGTTTACCCGTTTACCCGTTTACCCGTTTACCCGTTTACCCGTTTACCCGTTTACCCGTTTACAAGAATTATTTTAAATCTATGTATCATGTACATAAATTTAAGTTTATTTGCTAAAATGGCATTAAATACTATTCAGGGGAGTTATATGGGCATAGTAATAGCAGTTCTGAACCAAAAGGGTGGTGTAGGTAAAACTACAATTTCAGCAAATTTAGCAACATACCTGCAAAATGATGGTTATTCAGTTTTGCTGGTAGATACCGATGCTCAAGGGAGCTTGAAAGATTGGAGTACTGCTACAGAAGATAAAACTGTATCTGTATACGCTGTTCCAAAGTCAGAAATTAAAAATGAAGTTCCTAAGTTGAAAGATAAATTTGATGTGATGATCTTGGATGGAAGACCTGAAGCATCAAAAGAAACAGGAATAGTTATCAGGCTTTCTGATGTTGTTTTAATACCTGTTCAGGCATCTGCGTTAGATATTTGGAGTACTGAGGTTATCTCTGATGCAATAGATGCAAGACAAGAGTTAACAGATGGAATACCAATAGCTCGGTTTATATTAAATAAAGTGAAGAAAAATACCCGTTTAGCCGTTGATGCTAAAGAAGTTATAGCTCAACTAAATATACCTCTCATGAAAAATATCCTCCACGATAGAGAAGATTACAAGAAATCAATGGGGCAAGGTAAAAGTATTTTTCATACAAAAAGTGATGCTAGAAGTGAATTTGAAGCACTCTATAAAGAATTTATTACAGAGGTAATGCTGGATGAGCATAAAACTACAGAAAAAGCTTAGCGGCTCAAAAGAAAGGCAAGATTTAATGGATGAGGTATCGAGAATGAATTCAGACGATTACACTACATTGTCTGTTAAGGTACCGAAAAAATTACATAAGGAATTTAAAGGCTTAGTTGGCTTTAAAGGAGATAATATTCAAGAAACGGTTAGAGAGCTATTGGAAGACTATGTAAAAGACAATAGAGTTTAAAGCCCGAAAGCCCGAAAGCCCGAAAGCCCGAAAGCCCGAAAGCCCGAAAGCCCGAAAGCCCGAAAGCCCGAAAGTATTACTTTATGACATAAAAATATCATTTTGTGTTGCTAATACCAAGTTTATGTGCCAATATTGAGGGCAATTATTGAGGAAAATATTTTTATGCAACTTCGAGAGTTAAAAAACTACCAAAGTAACGGTATTATAAAATCTGTTACTTTAGTCCCCTATGGAGAAGATAAATCTGTAGAGGCTTGGATTGTTAGTTGTGAGTTGAACAATGGCGAAATAAAAAAAATTGCTAAAGCTAGAACTCAGCAGACAAAAATATATAAAACTATTTATGGAGCGTTATCTGATATTAAAGCGACAGGTATCAAAGAGGCTAAAGTAGTTTTAGATGCGGATAAATAGTGATTGAAAAGAAAAAGCCCAGCTTTTGGCGAGCTGGGCTTTTAGATCTTTAGAGTTATGTATTAAATACCAAGCAAAGGACATTAATTAACAACAAAGACCGTGTACAAGTCTTAGTGTAATCCTTTGCTTGATTAATTTCAAGAAAAAGGATTATTTTGTGAGCAAAAAAAATGAATTTACATTGCCTTTTGGCAATCGTTGCGGCCATTGTCGCTTCGGATCCACACTTACTACCTCAAAGCCTCTTCAACAAGAAGGGAAAAAAGCGCACCCCAAATTGCTGATAAAAGCAATGGAGCAGCTTAATGATGCCTTTTTTCAATCATGTCAATGGCTAAAAAATCTATTCCTTCATCCTAGCGATAGCAATGGGAAGTCCCGTCGAAAAAGAAGTGAAAGCCGAGAAGCTATGATTAAACTTCTTAAGACCATGTTGAAATTCACAGACATTGCAACTCTGAGAATAGGCACCCCTGGGGCTGATAACCAGCTTCATAATATTAGTTTGGATGTATTGGCAAAGCATGCTGGTCTTAATAAAAAGCGTGCAGAAAGGGCTTGGAAAGAACTAAAAAAGGCTGGCATTGTCATTACAAAACCTGTTGTTGAAACCAATGAAGAGGGTGAAATTAGAGCTAAAGCATCTGTAAAATGGCTCTCTGTTGATTTCTTCGAAGCCATAGGGCTTGGTAAATGGTTCAAAGAAACCCGAGTCAAGTTCCAAAACTATGTCAAAATCACAAGGCATAAAGCTTCACAGCGTAAAAAGCAAAAGCAGTCAACAAAAGCTGATCAAGCCGCTCATAAAATGCAGCTGAAAGGCATGATCTCTCAAATCTTTAATGGCTCCAAATCTAAAGCTCGCACCCAAGAAGAGCGAGACTTCCAGCTTCAGCAAGACATTGAATATAAACGTCAAGCTCACATTCAAGCTACTCACATGCACAAAGAGTCGGGAATCCCTTTGGCTGAATGTCTTGAATACGCCTACGAAAGATTGAAGCGCTAATAATAAAAACTATACCGACCTCGCTGTAGCGGGGGGCTTTACTGTGCCTGCCATTTATGAATGATCAAACTTTGAGCTAAACCCCTTCCAATAATGATCTTACACACTGTAAAACAAGTAAAAATACATAGTAGCCTTACGCCTTATATTATGCTAAGTGTCTGTTGATAACCTAATTAAGTGTCTGTTATATATCTAGGAGTAAATCTATTAATAAAAGAATTCGCTTCGCTCAGTTTTAATTTTTTCGCTTCGCTAAGCAAGGAGCAAGCTCCTTTGCAATCCTATTTTTACGCCAAGGGAAAAGGGCGATGTTTGGTTTCTCATGAATCTATTTAGCTGCTGAAAGTTTTTGACAATATTCATTATATTCATACAATAGGCGTTTGTTATTAGACGTTTATGCAAGGATAAGCTTATGCCTCATAATGGAAGTGGCACACCACTGATGATCCCATTACAACAAATACTTGAAGATCCACACCAGCCACGCACAAATTCAAACCCTGGCTTTTCGTCTTCCAGTCTAAAAGAACTCGCATCAACAATTACTGAAAGGGGAATTAAAACACCAATATCAGTCAGAGAGCTAAAAGATCGTCCAGGGCTTTATATGATTAACCATGGTGCAAGACGCTATAGAGCCTCAAAGCTGGCCAATCTTGAACATATTCCAGCCTTTATTGATAATCATTACAATGAAGCTGATCAGGTGATTGAAAATCTTCATAGAAATGAGCTGACACCTCGTGAAATTGCTGATTTTATAGGTCGTGAATCTGCCCGCGGGCAATCAGTTGCAGCCATCTCTAAAAAACTGGGTAAATCGACATCATTTATTTACCAACATATGGCATTACTTGATTTGCCAACTTCTCTTGCACAAGCCTTTAACTCAGGTCGTATTAACGACACTACAACGGTATATGAACTGACAAAAGCCTATGAACAAGACCCTGTTACGGTTGAATCCTGGTTGGACGAACAGGATTCAGTGATTACAAGAGCAAATGTAAAAACACTGCGAGAATTTATCAAAACTCAACCTCATAAAATATCTGAATCTGTTATAGATGAGCCGCAAGAGGAGTATCAATTTCAGGCTCAAGAAGATAGCCCTACAGATTTTGTAGGTGGTGTGCATCAAAAAACAAGCCGTCGCCATGTCATTGTTCAATACCAAGATCAGGAAGCTGTTCTCAAGGTGCATAGACGCTCGCCAGCCCACGGTAAAGCTTGGTTGCAGCTAAAGTCAGGAGGCGATGATTTTGAAGCGGAGATGGGTGATTTAAAGCTCTTGTACTTAGAGGAAATTCAGTGAAGCAACGTCTTTTAGTCATGAATGGTCAATGCCTTCTTCAAGAAGAACGAATAGCTGGCTGGATGACTTTGAAAGTTGGTCATGCAGGTGATATCAAGCCTGGCTTTTACTTACTGACAAATGCTGTCGCTGCTAATCCTGATGACGTTAGTATCGGTGTAATTTTGCACGTGAATCGTGAAGCCATTTACCAACAAGTTGGTCTTACTATAGTAAAACATCACCGTTCAGCTTTCAAAAATACACCAAGGGCCGGAATGATCAAGAAAATTACTTATGATTATAGTGGATTTGCTCAAGTTAGAAAGGCTAAACAGGTATTGATTAAATCAGCAAAAACAGGGGCCTAAATGACATTTGGACTTGGTGAAAGATCAGCTTGGGGGCATTTTCCTGTTGTTATTCGAAATGCTGAACTTGGTGCATTAAAACAAGAACCAGAGTACAGAGCTGCCAAGGGTGGAGATACAACCTTAGCTCTTAATATGGTGTATCGAGTTTTAACAACAGGCACAATTAATGCGATTCAACAGCGTCTTCAAGGTCGTAAACCAAAATTAGTCCCAGTGTTAGCAGAAGAGGCTTCTGGTCGAAATAAAATACCCTTAGCAATGGCTGTGGTACTTTCTGATGCTTTAAATCTTGAAGTTGAGTATAATATTATTCAATCAGATAAAGTCACACGAACAAACTCGAATGCCGACCATCGATTGGCTTTTAATCCTCGATTTCAAGGGCAAGTCGATAAAGATCAGGAATATTTGATCTTAGATGACACGCTTGCGATGGGGGGCACTATTGCTTCATTAAAAGGATTTATCGAAAACAGGGGAGGGCAAGTAATTGGTGCTGCTGTCATGACTGCACATCAAGGCTCTCTCTCTATGCCAGTCAATGATAAAATGCTCAAGGCCATAGAGCGAAAGCATGGGCCGAGTGTGGATCAATTTTGGAAGGAGACATTTGGATATGGTATCGACAGACTCACCCAAGGAGAAGCCGGACACCTCAAATCAGCCAAGACCTTTGAGTCAATCAGAGATCGAGTCACTACGGCAAGAAATGAAGGACTCAGGCGAAGAGATGAAGAAGCAACTCAAAAAACACAAACAGAATCACAAACCTTAAATGATGCAAAGGATTTAGTATTTCAAGCTCACAAAGCGGAAATTGAACAACAGAACGTAATTGACACTGCACGGTTAACAGAAACATACGAGCAAACGAAGGATATCTATATCCAAGCAAAGTATGATCAAGTCACCCGTATTGAGTATAGACTTGAGCATATGATCAAAGGGCAAGAGTCTAAAGTTCAGCAAAGTCTATTATCTAAGCCTTCAATTTTTTCAATGCCTGCAACTAAAAAAAGCTGGGATACACTTAAAAATAGCCATAAATCAAGACTAGAACAGTTAAAACTTCGCTTACATCATGTGCGAGATGTTAAAGAAGAAATGACTTTACACGGCCCTAAGCTTGAACAAATGGCAATCCGCAAAATGAGAGCTGAAAACGAGGAGATCGCATCAAGCTGGGATGCTCAACAAAAATCAGTCAAGTTGCAATCTCTCCACAAAAAGAATAATCAAAAAAAGATGGTTTCACACGTACACAAAAGAAAACGACACTCAATTAAATTAACTTAAATGCCAGTAAACACGTTATCACTAGCAATAGGCTAAAAGTTAAGATATTCATAATCGATAGTAACGTTTGTTTTTTACTGAGCTGCTCAATATGAATTGAGATAAGCTCTTTGACTCTTTTCTCAGTTGTAGCAGCTACTGAAGAAGAAGCATCATGTAAAGCTTCCTTCATTGCCTGTTGCGTCACCGTAAGCGCACCATTAATAGTTCTTTCTGCTTTCAGTCGAGCATCTTCACTCCAGTTTATTGCAGAATCCTCAATTTTCGCTTGGAACTCACGGACTATATGTTGTTGAGCATCAGCCATGTCTCGAATGAGGCGCTCATTCATAGTATGAAGTATTAAGATTGGATCATCTTTACCTAAAGCTACGCCATGTTTTAATGCAATTTCTTTTACGATATCATCGATTTTATCAGACATTAAAGCACCACAGCACTATCTAATTGCTGGTAAATCTGTGTTTTGATAATTTTAAGTCTTTGCCGAGTCATTATCGTCAATTGATCACTTGCCAAGGCTTGATCGAAGGTTTGACGATTTTCAAGCATTTCAGAAAAGTCACGGCCATGCGTGTCTTCCTTTAATTTCGGCAAGTTTACAATTGCTGTTATGCGATCTTTATTAGCGGTGTACACCTTCATTTGTTCAAAAGGTTTTCCGTCATGCTCAACAGCACCCCAATACGGATTAAGCCAAATCACAAATTTTGATTCAATTGGAAATTGCCCGATAAGTTGAGAGAATCCATTAATAGTGTCAAACATTGATTGACTACCAGTAATCACTGTATGCACTATCATTTCGTGTCCCATTTCCTGAAGTAAGGCAGGGACTTCGTTTGAAATCAGATAATGTGAGAGTGGTACGAAAGAGCTAGCACCGTTATCAATAATGATATCTTGTTCACTTGCTGCAATCATCTCAATGAGATTATCGAAGTATCTTGAATTGATTTCATCATCTTTCATGATATTTAATCGTGTAACATTGAGCGATTTATAGCCTTCGAATGTGGCGTTGACAGGATCTGTATCAACGCAAAGAGGAGTCTGTCCCTGGCTAATTTTATATTGCGCTAACAGTGCCGCAATGACTGATTTACCAACACCGCCTTTGCCTTGTAAAACAAGATGAATTTTTGCCATTAGATAAGATCCTCAATGTTTGGAACGGGGTTGAAAGTGAAGCCTTTAAGTTTATTTTGAGCTTCTAGTGGTTTAGTTTTAGAATCCTGAGTCGTGGTACTTTGTTTTGTATCTGAAGTATCAACATGACCTATGTATTTCTTCACGTAACTGAGAAATGTCTCATATCTGCATTTCAATTTGTTCATTTCTGACATGTGCATCCAAATTATTTTTTTGGAAAAACCGGCTTCGAGAGCTTTTTCAATATCCTTTTGAACTGCCAGAAAGGAGACGACATGAATATTCTGTCGTTTAGAACCGTATTTTTCTTCCCTTTCGTGAACCCATTTTGTCAGTTCATCTGTGTAATTTTTTGGCATTAAATGGCGCATCCCTTAAACGCTGTAGTAGCGCAGTTAAACACTGTTAAACGCAGTTCTTAAACTTAATTAAGACGCTGTAATAGCGCTGCTAAACGCTATTTTAACGCAATATTTGCGCTGTAATAAGAGTTTTTTAGTGTATTTCTTTAAACTTGGCTATTAATTGTGCGTTAAGCAGCGTAAAAATGAGTAGTAATAGAGTACTATTACCTTGGCGTAATGAACGCCGAAAGGCGGGCAGGATAGGTGAAGTAGGCCCACTTTAGGTGATCAACTTCACTTGACTTATTCGCTATAGCTCAACGTCAATCCTGCTCTGCGAGGCAAATTGCTACCGCAATTTTGAAGAATTTATGAACGAAACTACATCTGATACACGTAAACAGAATCCACCAATAAAGGTGTATTGCTTAACGGAAGAGAAAAAGTTAATTAAAGAAAAAGCTGCACAAGCTGGTATGAGCATGGCGAAGTACTTGCGAGAAGTGGGGCAGGGTTATCAAATCCGAGGCATTGTTGATGCAGAGCAAGTGCAGTTGCTTGCTCAAATGAATGGAGATTTAGGAAGATTGGGTGGTTTGTTAAAGCTGTGGTTAACAAACGATGAAAGAACGGCAGAATTTGGTGAGGCTACCATAAGAGCGGTGCTGGATAAAATATTAAAAACTCAAGATGAAATGAGTGATGTCATGGCTTTGATTGTAAGCCCTAACTCTACTCAGGTTTAGCTGCTAACGAGTCCATATGATTATAAAGCATGTTCCTATTCGTTCTTCAGAAAAATCGAGCTTTGCGCAATTAGCGAAGTATATTTCTAATGATCAAAATTCAATGGAACGGCTTGGTGCTATTACGGTAAGCAATTGCCTTTCAGATACCCTGTCTGCTTCTATTAGTGAGATCGTTGCTACGCAAATGACAAATACTCGGGCTAAGGGTGATAAGACATATCATCTTATTGTCAGTTTTAGACCTAATGAGAATCCTTCCGAAGATGTGCTTGCAGCAATTGAAAAAAAAATATGTGAAGACATTGGTTTTGCTGATCACCAAAGAGTGAGCGCCGTACATTATGATACCGATAATGTACACATGCATCTTGCAATCAATAAAATACATCTTGTAAAAAAAACGCTACATGAGCCTTTCTTGGCTTATAAGAAGTTTGGCGCTATCGCTGAAGAGATTGAAATTTCTTTCGGACTAGAGCCTGACAATCACTTTAGAAAGAAGGTTGTTTCACAAAATAAAGTAGCTGATATGGAAGCCCATACTTCTACCCAGTCATTTGCTTCTTGGGTTCGAGAGCATTGTTTTGATGATTTGTCCTCCGCGAAAAACTGGGCAGAGTTTACTAGTGTTTTACAAGAGCACGGTATTGAGCTTCGCCAAAGGGGTAATGGGTTTGTCTTCAGTGCAGACGAGCAGATGTATGTCAAAGCCAGTACCGTTGATAGGTCTTTATCTAAGCAAAAGCTTGAAGCTAAGTTTGGTTCGCTTGATAAGAGAGAGACAGCATCGGAAAAACTACCGAAGAAAAAGTACAAGCAAAAGCCTTATCAATTTCGAATTGATACTTCAGCCTTGTACCAAGAGTATCAAAATGAAAAGAAACAGCTTCTTGAACAAAGAAATACTCTTCTTTCATCCTTGGCTATATTGCAAAAGGCTGATATTCAAAATATGAAACACGCTAATGTCCTTAAGCGTAAAGGCATTAAATTGTTCGGCCATAGCCGAACAAATAAAAGAATTCTTCATGCACTGGTTCAAGCACAAACTAAACGAGATTTAAAAAAAATAAGACTTGAATATCAGCAGCGTCGTCGAGAACTGTATCAATCAAAAAAACAAATGGCCTGGGCTGACTGGTTAAAATACCAAGCCTTGAATGGTCGAGTTGATGCGCTACAAGCGTTACGATCAAGAGAACAGAGAGCAAAGTTTAAAGGTAATACTGTTCAGGCCAGTAAAATATCGCAAGGCGTTTTCAATCTTGATACCCCTGCTCATATAACAAAAAAAGGGACTGGATATTATCGAAGTTCAGACAATCATCTAATACGAGATAATGGTGATCAACTTCAAATTTCAATGAATGTAAGTAATCAAGGTGTTTTAGAGCTTTTACAGATTGCGCAGCTTAAATTTGGATCTCAATTAAATCTTACTGGTACGCCAGAGTTTAAAGCGAGAGCTGTTTTTGTAGCAGCTCAACATCAACTCTCGATTTCATTTACCGACGTTGCGTTAGAACAACGTAAACAAAAGCTTATAGAGGATACCAAAAATGGACAGCAACGAGACAGAGAAGAGCGAAGCAGAGTTAATCGACGAGGCTCTAGCACTCTTGGACAGCGAGATACCAAGCCTCGACCAAAAGCAGAAAATAGTGAGTCCCAATCAAGCGAATCAGCCGGAAACTCAACAGGTACAAGAAATGTCTATCCAGGACTTCTTGAGTTCATTAACAGAGCCCTACAGCAGCCCAACACTGAGCAAACTCGAAGAGAGCCGCCGCCCTTCGCAAAAAACAATTTGCGAAACTTGTCCGAACTCGATGTGGTTCGTTTCTCCGGAAGAGGTGAAGTGTTATTGCAAGATGATGTATCTCGTCAGTTGGAGCACCAAAGAGCCAAATCAAATTCTAAATTGCGATGGAGCAGTTCCAACATCGAAAATAAAGATATAAATCACTTAAAAGCAGTTGAAAAATACATTAAAGAACGTTTAGAAAAAAGACAAAGAGGTATAGATATACCGAAGCATATTCAATATAGTGGAGAAATAGGTCAATTTATTTTTGCTGGTGTTCGAAATATTGATGGTTTTGAAATGGCTCTTCTTAAAAAAGAAGAGAATATTGTTGTTAAACCTGTATCTACTCGTCAAGCTCAGCAATTGAAGCGTTCAAAAGTAGGTTCGAAAGTTCAAATAGATGATCAAGGAAAACTGATGAAAAAAGGAAGAAGCCGTTCATGAAAAAGAAGCATAATAATGCGGTTGGTCCACAAGTCAGGATTCCTATTAAGTCAAAGTTTAAGAAAAAAACCGCATTATTAACTGGCGTTTCTCTCATTGCAGGATTGCAAGGCGCTACACAATATTTTGCTCATACTTTTCAGTATCAAGAAGCTTTAGGTCTAAACGTCGATCATGTCTATCCACCATGGTCTATTTTCTCATGGTCATCTCAATGGGGCGATGTGTATTGGCAGCAAATACAAACTGCTGGCAGTGTTGGTATATTAATTGGCACTGTAGGACTTATTGCAACTCTTATTGCATCTACCATTAAATCTCGAACAGGAAAAGCGAATGAGTATTTACATGGTTCAGCTCGCTGGTCTGGTTATGACGATATTCAAAAAGCAGGTTTATTACCGGCTAAACGATCTCTCTTGCAAAGAATTCGAGGCGTAGGTTCAAAAAATGACGGCGTTTATGTTGGCGGCTGGATAAAAGAGGGTGAATTTGTTTATTTAAAGCACACTGGCCCTGAACATGTTTTAACTTACGCTCCGACACGTTCTGGCAAAGGGGTTGGTCTTGTCATACCCACACTTTTAAGCTGGCCTCACAGTTGTTTAATTACTGATTTAAAGGGTGAGCTTTGGGAAATGACTGCTGGATGGCGAAAAGAGCATGCCAAGAACAAAGTTATTCGCTTTGAGCCTGCCTCGCTGAATGGGAGTGCGAAATGGAATCCTCTTGATGAGATTAGAATCGGCACCGAATATGAAGTTGGAGACGCGCAGAACTTAGCCATTCTCTTAATGGATCCTCAAGGTAAAGGTTTGCAGGATCACTGGCAAAAAACATCTTTTGCATTAGTGGTTGGTGTGATTTTACATGTTCTCTATAAATCAAGACAGGAAAATACACCCGCTAATCTCTCTACGCTGGATGCTTTTTTATCCAATCCAAAGCAGTCAGCTCAAGAGCGCTGGGAAGAAATGGCGACCTACGCTCATATTAATGGCGAAACGCATATTGCTATAGGGGCTGCTGCACGAGATATGCTTGATAGACCAGAAGAAGAAGAGGGGTCCGTTTTATCAAGTGCAAAAACTGAACTCTCTCTTTTTAGAGATCCGGTTGTTGCTCACAATACAAGTACTTCAGATTTTAAAATAAAAGATCTTATGAATGATGAAGATCCGGTCAGTCTTTATATAGTTACTCAACCCACAGATAAGAATCGTCTTAAACCTCTCGTTAGAATCATGTTAAATATGAGTCTTCGTTTACTTGCAGATAAAATGGAGTTTGAACGCATAGAAAAAGAGCTTAACTGGAAGCAAAAATTGCTCAAAAAATTAGGCTTCTCAGTTATGTTGCACAGTATGGTTAAAACCAAAAAGACCTATAAGCATCGTTTATTAGGTATGATTGATGAGTTTCCAAGCCTTGGAAAGTTGGAAATTTTACAGGAATCGTTAGCTTTTGTTGCTGGTTACGGTATTAAGTTTTATTTGATCTGCCAAGACATCAACCAGCTCAAAAGCCGTGAGCAAGGCTATGGGCCAGATGAAACTATTACGTCTAACTGTCACGTGCAAAATGCATATCCACCCAACCGCTTGGAGACAGCAGAACACCTTTCCAAACTCTGTGGTCAGACAACAGTTGTTAAAGAACAAATAACAGCCAGTGGTAAACGTTTCTCTGCGCTTTTGGGGCAGGTTTCCACTGTAATGCAAGAAGTGCAACGTCCCCTATTGACCACTGACGAATGTATACGAATGCCTGGTCCCGTCAAAACCGCAGATGGGCTCATTTCAGAAGCTGGGGATATGGTTGTTTACGTTGCAGGTTTCCCTGCAATTTATGGCAAACAACCTTTGTTTTTTCAAGATGAAGTCTTTAATGCAAGAGCATCTGTGCCAGCACCTGAAAAAAGTGATGTGATTCGAAGCCAATTACCAATTCACACCTTTACTTTATGATTTCTACTATTCCAGCAATTAAAAAAGTGCTGCTTTACAGTATTTTAATTTTCTGTCTTGTTCTTGTGATTTGTTATTGCATTGGCCTTCGTATCAATGTGACGCCAAGTATTGCGCTTGGTTTGTATGTAACTGTTGATCAACCCATTGCTAAAGGTGATTATGTTGAATTTTGTCCGCCCATCAAAGAACCTTTTATAACAGCGCAAAGACGGGGTTATATTGCTTATGGTTTATGTCCAGGAAGGCTGGGTAAGCTCATGAAAAAAGTGGTTGGCGTGCAGGAAGATCAAGTTTCAATCACTTCAGAAGGTGTTAACGTCAATAACACATATGTACCTTACAGTCAGCTTCGTATAGCAGATGCCTATGGACGGTTGCTACCCAAGCTTTATCCCCAGCAATTTCAATTGCAGCCGTCCGAGCTTTTTTTAATGTCTGATACAACAGACACTTCATTTGATTCACGGTATTTTGGTGTCATTCGTACAGCAAGTGTTTTAAATGTTGTTCGACCTCTTTTCACTTGGAGTACCCCATAATATGAGATTATTTATTGCAGAGAAGCCATCTGTTGCCAAAGCTATTGCAGCAGAATTGGGTATTTCAAATCGTGCTGAAGGCTTTATTGATTGTCATGGCGATATCGTTACCTGGTGCTTTGGTCATATGTTCGAACAAGTTGAACCAGATCATTACACACCTGATGATGTGCCTGTTAATGCAAAAGGCCGCAAAATCTGGCGAGTTGAAGATCTGCCTATTATTCCTGAGCATTGGGTTTTAAAACCAAAAAAAGAAGCTTCAAAGCAATTAAAAGTGATTGCTCAACTCCTTAAAAAAGCAACTACAGTTGTTAATGCTGGTGATCCTGATCGAGAAGGGCAGTTACTTGTTGATGAGTTACTTGATTACTTTAAATACAAAAATAAAGTCTTGCGCTATTGGTCTAATGCGATAGATCCAACATCAATTCAAAGAGCATTATCAAATCTTTCTGACAACGTTGACTATAAAGGACTCGCTGAAGCTGCTGAAGGGCGAAGTAAGGCTGACTGGTTAATTGGTATGAATCTTTCTCGTGCTTACACGTTAAGGGCTCATCGAGGCGGTTCAAGATCATTATTAACTGTTGGGCGGGTTCAGACACCAACACTTGCACTTGTAGCCAATCGAGATCGTGAAATTGAATGCTTTAAGCCCATTCCATTTTTTACTATTAAAGCAGAGATACAGCATGCAGCAGGGCAGTTCTGGGCCTCTTGGAAGCCTAAAGATTTACAAGAAGGGCTTGATACCGATGGACGTCTCATTGATGCTGCTCTTGCTCAAAAACTTGTTTCAGATTTGTCAGGATCTCAAGGCCAGATTACAGATTTTCAGCAAATACCTCAAAAGCAACAACATCCTTTAATGTACAGTTTGTCCGCAATAACAGCCAAGGCATCGAAAGCCTATGGATATACAGCGGAAGAAGTCTTAAAGATCTGTCAGTCGCTTTATGAAACACATAAACTGACAACCTACCCAAGAACAGACTGTCCTTATCTGCCAGAGTCGCAGTTTGCAGATGCAAACACAGTTTTAAAAACGATCAAAGCATTAAATCCTTCGTTTGCTCATCTTGTCGATCAAGCAGACCCAACCTTTCAATCAAGAGTCTGGAATGATAAGAAAGTAACGGCTCATCATGGCATCATTCCTACCATGTACAGTGGTGATGTGACTCAGTTGAATCCGCAAGAAAAAAATATCTATGATTTAATTTTACACGCTTATATAGCGCAGTTTTACCCCGTGCATGAGTTTTTGAAAACAGAGGTAAGTGCTGAGTTTAATGGTGAAATATTTTCCACTACAGGTAAGACTGTTACTATTCAGGGTTGGTGTGCGGTGTATCAGGCCGATGATAGTTCTGACGAGGAAAAGGAAGATGATGTTCAAGTCATCCCAAATATGCGAACAGAAGATCCTGTTAAAAATATACAGACCGTTAAAAAACAGACTCAGACAAAAGCGCCACCTCGTTTTACTGAGGGAACCCTCATTACAGCCATGGTTAATATCCATCGATTTGTAACAGATCCTCAGCACAAAAAATTATTACGTGATGGTGATGGTATAGGCACTGAAGCCACCAGAGCTTCTATTATTTCTGAACTTAAAAAAAGAGGGTATCTTGAGATTAAAGGTAAGTCTATTATCAGTACTTCTTTAGGCCAAAGTATTATTGATGCACTGCCTGAAATTGTAAAAAATCCAGTCCTAACAGCTTTATTTGAGCGAATGCTTAAAGGTATTGAATCCAGACAAATTCAGCTCGATGCCTTTATTAAAAAGCAAGCTGCTTTTATTCAAGATCAAGTTCTAAAGGCAAACTCAGGTGCTATACGCCTAGCTGGTTCTCAACCAGGCGCAGTGCTTTCTGACCACGTATGTAAAATATGCAGCAAGCCTTTACAGCGAAGACCCTCTAAACACAAAAATCAGTTTTGGTGGGGATGTAGTGGCTTTCCTGAGTGTAAACAAACTTATCGAGATTTAAAAGGTGTCCCTGTCTATCTGACAGAGTTGCAAGGAGCGTAGTTATGACAACTGAATTTGAAAATATTAACGTCATTGATAATAAATTAGATGACCTCAATGCTTCGGGTTATGTGGTTGAAGTAGATCCTGATGAAGCCGAGTTAATGGGCGCTTTTGTAGAAGATGCTTTAACAGTAGATGATGCTTTTGACAGTACGTTTGATGGAGGCGAATAATGTCTACACGAAGACCTTTTCATGAAACCGTCGCACAAACGTTAATTGAACAATTAGAAGTAGGGACAGCACCATGGCAAAAGCCATGGAAGTCAGGTGATATTAATTTCATGCCTATGAATCCAACTACAGGTGCTCGATATAAAGGGATTAATGCGCTGCATCTTATGTCACAAGGCTTTGATGACACGCGTTGGATGACATATAAACAAGCTCAATCAGCAGGAGCTCAAGTCAAGAGAGGCGAGAAGAGCACTCAGATTCAATACTGGATGTTTAATGAAGAAAGACAAAAAAAAGATGAAACTGGCAAGCCTGTTTTTGATGAGCATCAACAGCCAGTGAAAGAAGTGATTAAGCTTGAAAGACCCAAAGTTTTTATTGCTCATGTCTTTAATGGTGAGCAGATAGATGGTCTTGCTGCTCCAGTAGTTCCTCAGCGGACTTGGGATGAATTGGATAAAGCTGAGCAGATCCTAAAGGCTTCAGGCGCTTCAATTAAACATGATTTTGGTGATAGAGCATATTATCGCCCATCAACTGATGTTATCCATTTGCCTGAAAAGGAACAGTTCGAGTCAGCAGATCAGTATTATGCAACGGCACTACATGAGCTAGGGCATTGGACAGGTCATCCCAGTCGTCTTAATCGAGACTTGCAAAATCCTTTCGGATCAGAGGCATACGCAAAAGAAGAGTTGAGAGCTGAAATAGCAAGTTTAATGCTTGGCAATGATATTGGTATAGGACATGATCCTGGACAACACGCATCCTACGTTGCATCGTGGATTAAAGTGCTTCGTGAAGATCCGCTCGAAATTTTTAGAGCTAGCGCTGATGCTGAAAAAATTCAAAGCTTTGTTTTAGGTATGAGTCCGCAGGCGCAAAAACAAACTCAAGAGTTCCAAAAGACCGAAGGTTTGACAATGAATACAGAAAAAGCGGAATCTATTTTTAAAATTCTTGAATCCAATGATTTGAAACAAAGTATTGAACAGCATCAGCAAGCTGTATCTCAAGACTCTCCTCAGCGTTTTTATATTCAAGTGCCATTTTCTGAAAAAGATGAGGCTAAACAGCTAGGGGCGAAATGGGACCGACAGCAGCAATCGTGGTATGTACCGAAAGGACAGGCAACAGAGCCATTTATTAAATGGGCTTCAGGCAACTCAGTCTCCCAAAACACAGGGCTGTCCAATAAAGTATCTCATCATGAACGTGTGTATTTAGCTGTACCCTATACAGAGCGCCAAGAAGCAAAACAACTTGGTGCTCAATGGGACAAAGCTGCAAAGTCTTGGTTTGTTAATAACGATGTTGACTTAACTCAAGTCAAAAAATGGTTACCAAGTGGTGGAGCAGAGCAATTGCCTGCATTAACGCCAAGGGAAGAGTTTACCCAAGCATTACAATCAGTGGGTGCTGTAATATCTGGTGATCATCCTATTATGGATGGTGCTAAACATCGAATTGAAACTCAAGGTGATCGAAATGGTGAGAAAGCTGGTTTTTACATCGGTCATTTGGATGGGCACCCAGCAGGTTATATAAAAAATAACCGAACAGGTGAAGAAATGAGATGGAAGTCAAAAGGTTATGCACTTAGTTCGCAGGACAAAGCGCAGCTTGCAGCTGAAGCAGCCCAACGTCAGGCATCCAGACGAAAACACATCATTGAAAAACAAGTTCAAATTTCCCAGAGAGTAACTGAGCAGCTCAAAAGCTTGATACCGATCTCTAGTACTTTAACGCCATATCTTGAGCATAAGCAACTGAGTTTAAGTAAAGGTATCTTTACTGATCAAGAAGGCTTGAAAACATATATACCAGCCTATGATGTTAATAATCAGCAGTGGAGTATGCAATATATCCTTGAAGATGGCACCAAACGATTTGCTAAAGATTCAAAAAAAGAAGGTAGTTTTCATGTAGTTGGCGGCTTTGAATCCTTAAAGCAAGCGAAAACAATAAATATTGCAGAGGGTTATGCAACAGCAGCGACGGTTTCGAATGTATTAGGACAGCCAGTTGTTGCTGCTTTCGATTCCGGCAATTTAAAGCCAGTCGCCACGGCTCTTCATGAGAAGTACCCTGATAAGACAGTTGTGATCTTTGGAGACGATGATCAACATTTATTATTAACACAAGGGCACAATCCTGGTCGTGATAAAGCTGAAGAAGCTGCACTGGCAGTTGATGGCTATGCTATTTTTCCACAATTTAGTAGTAACGAAGCGAGTTATCCAAAAGATTTAGACCCAATTACACCAGAGCAATATAAAAAACATCTCATAGCTATAAAAGAGCTTGACTTCAAGCCTTCCAAGTCGGATAAGACGTTGCGTTCATCTATACTTAGCCCTGAGCAGTTAGAGGCCCTCAACAAGATGAAATCATTTACAGACTTTAATGATCTTAAAACAAAGGCAACTCTTGGCCCTGAAAGAATATCAAGGCAATTAAAAGCTAAAATGCCAAAGCAGCAAGAAAAGAAGCTGACGCAAACTTTAAAGAAAGTCCTGAAAATTAAATAAATTCTATAGACTCAAGCTAGTCGATCGATAATGCTAGCTTGATATGAGATATTGTTTAAATATCATATATTTAGCAGCTAACGACACAACAAGGTTTGATAGAGTGTATAACGAAATTTTTTTTACAAATGTCTTGAAAGTTATGAAACAAAAAAAAATGAAAAAAACTGACCTGTCAGAAATGACAGGTATTTCAATGTCATTTATTTCACATTTAACCACAGGTAAATCCAACCCATCCCTCAAAACTATGGAAGCAGTTGCAGTGGCGCTTGATGTGCCGCTGTCGTATTTGCTCGAATCTCACGATTTGAAAAAACATGATTTGAATTTACTGAATTCAAATAATATCAATATGAATCTACCTGATGGGTACGAATTCGTCTCTGTCGTATTATCAAAATCTAGAGCTTTTCAAGTGAAACAATGGGCAGAAGAAACGCAAAAAAAGTTCAAAAATGCTATGAACTATTTACTCTAGCCTTTACCTGTTGATTGTTTAATGATCAGTTTTATGTGACTAATATTTTTTTCTTTCTTTCAAAATTAAAGTTCTATATAATCCATATTGTTTTGATTTTTATAATAAAATATATTTTTTATAATTTATAAAATCAATATAAATATTTAAATATATTTATTATATAGGATAACTACAAATGGACGTTGGTAGTAAAAAAAATTCTGTAGAAGCAAGGGCTAAGTTGAAACTTGAACGAGATTTAGGCCCTATTTTGCTTGAGTAAGCGCTCATTCTAAGCAATCTAGAGCAGCCTAAACACTTCACTTATCATTGGTTCTCCAACACATTGAAGGAGAGCACAACATGACAAAACGAAAGCACCGCAGCCCTACAGAGTGGGAAGCCATACACCAGGACTGGAAGGACTCTGGTTTATCCATAACTCATTTTTGCAATAAAATCGGTATTTCACCACAGAGCCTTTATAATTACCGCCAACGCCGAGATGATTCCACGCCAGTCAAACCCAAAAAGAGAGCATCATCTTTTGTTGAACTTGGTGCGCTTGCCGTGGAAACTCCACGAAAATCACCTTTTGAGATAGTTCTGAATCTGGGTGGCGACATTCAGCTGACCATAAGGCATTCAGCATGATTTTTGATGAGCCTAAGGGTAAAGTTTGGCTGTACACAACTCCAACAGATATGAGGAAATCTTATCATGGCTTAACTGGCTTGGTTCGAACTGAAATGAATCTTGATGAGCTCAGTGGCGACTACTTTGTCTTTGTTAATCGAAACAAGACTCAGCTTAAAATGCTCTACTTTGAACGGACTGGATTTTGTCTCTGGGGAAAACGCCTTGAGCAAGGCCAGTTTCCCTTGCAAGGTTTGGCAGAAGGTTCAATGCAATTAAGCTGGACGGATTTGAAGTTATTCCTTGAAGGCATCAAAGTTGAAAAAGCCCGATATTCAAAGCGTTGGCACTATTCACAGGATGAATAATGTGCTGTATTCTATCGTCCATGAACAATATGGATGTCAAAGAATTTGTAAATCAAATGCGGCAAATACCAGCTGAACAAGCTGTCGATTTGCTGTGCGCGCTTGTTTTAAAACAAGATGAGATGATTAAGGCTCTTGAAGCCAAGTTCACCGCCATTATTGCCGAACAGGCTGCAGAAATAGCCGCACTGAAAAAACTTGTTTATGGTCAGAAATCTGAAAAACGCAAGAAGAATGACGACCAGGAATCAGTCGATCCTACACTTCCGAACCAGCAAAATCGTGGTAAAGCATTGACTAAACGCAATGCATCTCATCAAACCGATAAGGGTTTACGCTTTTCTGCAGCAGCAGAAAAAATGGTGATTGAAATTCCTGTACCGGCAGGCGAAGACGTTGACGTTATTCGTTATGAAATAATTCACCGTTTAGCACAGCGTCCGGCAGCAGTTATTGTGCTGGAATACAGAATACCAATTGTCAAAGACAGAAAGACCAATCAGTTATTGCCAAACTGGCATCCGAACCAATTATTTGAAGGCAGTTACGCCGATGTAAGTTTTATCGTTGGCATGATGCTGGATAAATGCTTATATCACTTACCGCTCTACAGACAACACCAACGACTCACCAATTCAGGTGTTGACTTGGCGCGTTCCACCTTCACTCACTGGTTTGCTAGAGCAGCGGATTTACTCAAGCCTATCGCTCATGCGTTGCGAACCAGCATATTAACAAGTACACGTCTTCAGATGGATGAAACACCAGTTAAAGCATCTCGCAAAGTCAAAGGAAAAATGAAGACAGGCTACTTCTGGCCAATACTGGGCGACCAGGATGAAATAGTCTTTGAGTTTGCCAATACAAGAGCTCGATCACATATCGAAACAAGCCTTGCAGGTGAGTTCAAGGGTACTTTATTGACGGATGGCTATGGCAGTTATCAAGTTTACTGCGCCTCTCGGGATAATATCACTCATGCAATATGCTGGGTCCACTGGCGAAGAAAATTTAAAGAAATTGAAAAGTCTTACCCTGGCGAGGCTGAAATCGTACTCGAGCAAATCGGCAAGCTCTATGCCAATGAAAAATTTATACTTCAAGCAGATCTGGATTCAAATAAAGCGCTTGAATATCGCATCACTCATTCAAAACCGATCGTTGATAACTTATTTATCTGGTGCGAGAAACAGCTTCAAAACCCAAAACTCACGCCCAAAAGTAAATTGCGTGCAGCAATACAGTATGGCACCAAGCGAGAAACTGAATTGCGCGTCTTTCTAGAAGACGCTGACATACCCATGGACACGAATAATATCGAAAGAGAAATTCGCCCCATTGCTGTTGGAAAGAAAAACTGGATGTTCTCATGGACAGAGGCAGGTGCTGAGCAGCTTGGGATTATCTACAGCTTGATAGCGACATGTCGAATGCAGGGAGTCGATCCATATACCTATTTAGTGGATGTACTGCTGAGAGTTGGGCAGCATCCTGCAAACAAGGTCGATGAACTCATACCGAGACACTGGAAAAACCTGTTTCAGGACAATCCTATGCGTTCAGATTTATGGGGTAAGGGGCAATAAGCGTGTCAGGATGAGCGCTTTC
>Ga0207920_1000005_pt1 | contig 61246 bp, 63 predicted proteins | sample DeeseametaMP0204_FD_184218 | JGI IMG/M metagenome (GOLD analysis project Ga0207920, IMG submission 184218) | Marine microbial communities from the Deep Atlantic Ocean - MP0204 (SPAdes) | ecosystem: Environmental > Aquatic > Marine > Oceanic | place: South of Cape Verde, Atlantic Ocean... | reverse complement strand
TGTATAGATTAAAAAACTTCAAAACAAATAAAAAACATTATTATCTTGTAGAGTATTGTTATTTTGCAAGTTTTATAGTTACTATTTTTACAGCTATTAGTTTAAAATACACAATTCCAGATTGGATTTTTGTACCGGTGTTTGGTCTAGTTTATGGTCCGCTTGCTTATGGTGTTTTTATAACTAAAGATCGACTTTATTTCCATTCTCCTATACATATGGGAACAGTATTTTTACACACAAGTCCTGTATTGCTAATTTGGAAAATGCGATGGGAAGAATTCAATTGTGTTTTCTCATCTAATGAAGTTCTTTGGATTAATATGAAATATACTATCCCAATCTATTTTATTTGGTTGATTTGTTACTATGTTTTTATTTTTCTTGTAAAAAGGAAAAAGGTTTATTCGGATGAGTATTCATCAGTGTTTAAAGATCATACAACCAATATCAAGTCTCCTATGTATAAATATTTTAGTAATAGCAAAATACTAAATGAATTTATTTTTGTTGGTAGTCATTTATGTATGTCTTCAGTGTTAATACTTCTATCTAGTTATCTATATGTGTCTCCAATATTATCTACTATTTTGCCTATGATAACAGTCATATCAACTGTGTGGAACTCTTCTAGAAAATTTTGTATAGCCCTTGATAATTTAAAAAAAAAATAGTTATTATTTGAGTATTTAAAATTATAAAATATTAAAAAGTTGATAAGTTTTATTTATTATTGAGTTATAACAATGGATTTGATTCATCAAAATCCTAAAGAGTTTTTTAAACATTTAGAAAAAACTTATGAAAAACTTTCATTAAAATGTAAAAAGATTATTCCTAGAGAAAAATTTTCCGCGTTCAGTATTGCCATAATACTTGTAAAGGAAAGAGTTGTAAAGTCTTTATTATTGGAAATGAAATATTCTGAAGACTTTATTAAAAATTTTGGAAAAAAATATGTTTTAGGTTTTTCTGTTGATTTTAGATGCAATGATAACTTTATCATTATTTATAATGATGATTTAATTCCACATAAAAATGTTGAGAAGGCAATTAATATCATAAATAATTACTCAAAAATAAATTTTATATTATTTGATACTATCATGAATTTAATAGGCAATGGATATTGTAGACAAGAACCCGAAAATAATATCATGAAATTTTTAACATTGATTGATAATAAAACTAAATATAGATTCAAAGATATTGTGTATTGTGTATGTTATTGTAGCAAAGACCATTTAATAACTAGATATATCCTTGATAAAAGCAATGAAATTATGAGTACTATTTCGGATAAATATAAGTTTATTATTGTTGATAAAAGTTTTGATTAATTTATTAAAAAATTGAAATAGTACTAGCTCTTTGATTAGATCATACGACATCTTTGATTGATCCAATCAAGACCTCTTTTTCCCCTTTGAGAATCTTTGATTGACCAATCAAGGCCTCTTTTTTCCTTTGAGAGTTTTAACCACACAATAGACATGGCGAATCGTTGGGTTGAACATCCGAAGTCAAAACATCATTCTACTCAACGTCGTCATCAGAATCGCAAGGCTGAGTCTGCCGAAAAGATCGCGAAAAACGTTATCAGTAAATCATCTACAACAGATGTTGAAATTATTCGTCAAAAAGTAATTAATATTCTAGGGAATCGGTATGTTAAGGATGAAACTAACGAAAAACTTCCACGTGACCATGTTAGTGAATCTATGCTTATTGCTGCACTTTTTGCACAGGCTGTACCAACTTGTCGACGTGATTTGATTAAAGCTGTTTTTGAACTAATCACCAAAACAGGTTCCACTATTGGTGTAAGATCAAGTGGTGCCAGCAAAAACTACTCACCATTTCATCTCCTTGCATTTCCTAATAAGGATATTCCGGTGAGTATTGACGAGCTCATTTCCTTAGCAAAGTTTCTACGTGATGATCTCAAACAAATCACAAATGAAGGAATTATTACACTTCCTCTATCTGTTTTTGACCTTAACTCAAAGGGAGAAGCCGGGTTTTGCGCAATTTATCACAATAAGCGTTTTTCAGATGATGAAAAGTTTAAGTTTGCATCTGAACTACTTCGGATTACCAACGAGCAAGCTAAAATTATTTTTCACCAACTTAACAAGCTCACCGATAATCCTATTAAAAAAGGATTGCTTGCTCCACAGATTATGGTTGCAATTATGACTAATCCTGAAATGTGTGCAAAAATTCTTGTAAACATGCTTACAACTCAGTTGATCAAGGGAATTAACTATAATTCTATTATCACAAGCTACATTTCACTTATTATCGAAATTGTCACTACTAATCTCGCATGCATTGACAATGCAATCAATTGGCGTGACGAATTTGAAAATAACCTTCATTTTAAGCTTAACCGTGAGACGAAAGAGCTTGAAAATATTACAAATAAGATGAAAAAAATTATTAATGGTAATGATAAGAATGAAAAAGTAAAACGACGCAATGATAATGATCTTAAGAAGCTTAAAAAGGATATTCATCAACTTGAATTAAGCATTGCTTCAATTGAAAAAGAAATTAAAAGTGTTGATCGCAGATTTGAAAACTTTAGTGTTCTTAAAAATATTTTATCTCAAAAGAATGATGAGAACAACATTCGTATGCATAACCTCTCTAATTTTATTGAGATTTTTAAGAATACTTGCTCATCAACTGAACAGAACTGGTTGCATGAATTACCAACACTTCATGAGCAGTTTATGAAAGCAAAAAATAATTACGATGATGGGTATGGTATTGTTTCAAACGATTCAAATGATAATCAATTAGAGTTTCTGCGAATTCAAGATCTTTACAACAAGAAACGCGATGCTATCCGACATATGGCATGCATTAATGCAGAAATGAGTAAGCATCAAAAAATTTCCCAAGTTGCTTATGTCGGATTTATTTTTAATAAGGGAAAAATAACTTTTGATCCTGAATTTGATGTATATCGATTGTTGCATTTTTATTGTCAAGCCAAAGTGAGTCATCCAGATGCATGGACAAAGTTCTTTACACATCCTCAACTTTACAACAGTAATGGAAAAATGAAGATTTGTTTTTCAGTGGAAGTTGAGAAAATTCTCAAGAACATCAATACTGAACAAAAGAAGAAGAAACAGTTATTGTCAGATGAAAATAAAAAACTCAAGCATTGTGAGAAAATTTCAGGTCTAAATGTCAATGCATTGAAGATAAATATTGAGAATCTTGACAAGAATATCAAGACTATTGATGAGTTTCTTAAAAAGAGTTTCGCTATTTATACTAAAAATACCAACATTGAAATTAAAAATGTTGTTGACAAAGTAGAATCTGAAAAAAATCTAAAAATTGACACTAACAAAATTGATGCAATGTTTTCTTCTCGTCTTAAAAACAAATGTTTTACTGATATCGATGCAGATGACCTTTGTTATTCTTTTACAAAGGATGTTCTTGAGAATAATTCCATCTATGATGTTGTATACTCTCTCATTTATAATTATGCTCAATCAGATGAGTCTTATCGTAAGTTCTTTTTTAAGGTTATCAAAATGCTTGTCAAATATGAAGGTGTTTCTTATGTTGATGTCAAGAAGTTTTGCAAATCAATTACAAAGGACATGATTGCAGACATTAAGGTTGATAAGCCAAAAATTGATGAGTATATGATTGAGTTTTTTGTAGAGTTTAAATGTCCTGAGCTTCTTGAAAATATTGGCATTGAATTCGAAATTCGAACAAATGCTGTGTGTGAAGAAGTTGCTACTTTCAATTGTACAAAGGAATGTTATAATGATGATGATGATGATGATAACTATAATATTGAGGATGATGTCATGTTTGCCAAAATGTTTGGCCATAAGTAGTTTTTTAGTTTATTTTTGATAAAAATTGTAGTTTCTATTTTTAATATTAATTTTATTTAATAATGTCAAATAAAAGTAATGACGATGATATATCAGATATTAAGTTTGTTTTACTTGGACATGTTGATCATGGTAAATCAACACTTGCAGGGAGAATACTATACGATTCAGGTTATATAGAAGAAAGAGAAGTTGAAAAACTTAAAACAGAAGCTGATATGAATAAAAAATCAACTTGGTGGTTGTCTTATATATTGGATGTTGATACTGATGAAAGATTAAGAGGAAAAACACATTCATATGTGTACATTCCTTTTAAACATAAAAATAAAACTCTTGAGCTTATTGATGTACCTGGTCACCGGCTTTTAGTATCTGAAATGATAGCAGGCACATCAAGGGCTGATATTGGCGTTGTTGTGATATCTATTAGGAAAGGTGAATATGAACAAGGATTGTCTGGACAAACCATTGAACATATTATGGTAGCAAGAGGCATGGGATTATTAAATATAATTGTTGCTATAAATAAAATGGACACAATAGATTGGGATTATGATAAATATAAAGAACTTGTAACTAAATTAGAAAAAAAATTAAAGATGATGAGATTTGATTCTATAACTTTTATCCCTATATCCGGATACGATGGTTCTAATGTATCTAAACCATTAGAAGAGGGAAAAAATAAACTTTTTAATACTTCTTGTTTATTAGACACTATTTATGATCATGAAACTAGATTAAAGAAAATGATATTAGAAAAGAATAGCAAAAAAGAAATAAATAAATTTGAGATAAGTAATAAAAATACTATTCCTGTTAAAATGACATTTTTTAAATTTGATGGAGTAATTGCTCAAGGAGTTAACTTAATAATTCATTCGGACGATAATCATTATGAATCTGTTTTAATAATCTTAAAAAATGGGAAATATAAATTTGTAACAAAAGATAATATGATTGATAAGGAAAATAAAAAATTAAATAAAATCTTAGGAGTATTAAAATTAGAAAACCCTCCTAAACTAATATCTAAAAAATTAATATTGAGACTCGAAAATAGAACTGTTGGTTATGCTAATATTTTAGATAAAGAAACTTTTAAAAAAGAGTTCAAAAATTAATTTATTTTTAGTTTCAACTATACTAAAATTTTCCCAATGACCACATTATACATTATATATGATAAAAGACATGCACGTACTATAGAATCTGTCAAAACAAACCCTGCTTTTAAGTAACTTGACCAATGGGAATGACGATTGATAAAAGTAGTTTGAAATGAATTATGGTTCAAAAAAGATATTAATCCTACTGAAAGATGAGTATAACCAAGATATCTAATAAAAACATTCCAAACTTTGGCATAATAACCCAAATGTACCCAACCAAGATAGTCAATAACTGTTGAAAGTATAAAAGTCAAAGAAGTTTGTTTATCATCTGCACCTATGACTTGATTCTTAATATCACCTCCCAATGTAAAACCTATTCCAAGATAAAAATGAGAAGCTATTTGATATAAGTTATTTATTACACACAGTAAAAATACAAAAGAGTTATAATAAGAAGACAAAAGTTGTGGACCACATGGATCCAAATATATAAGGAATCCACTTATGATATGAGCATATACCCACATTGGTGGATTAATTTTTTTAATATCTATTTGAGTCATATTTATTAATATATTTATAAATATATTAAATATCAACTTTTGAAAAAATTGAAGATTTAGTAGATTGCTTTCTCCTGTATGGACTTCTTTTACTCAAGTATACATCATCTATAAAGATATCCATCATGCATACCCCTAAAAACTATCGCTCTGCTCCCTCTCCGGGTGGTGTTCGCAAGAGGCTTTCCAATGGTCACTATAAGAACATTCGCCCTTTTGCTACTCCTGTAGTGAAGCACTTCATGTCGGTAAAAGAATGTCCCATTTGTTGCCGTTCGTTTTTGACACCCAATAAGGGTCATGCTCTCAAGGGAGCAATCGATCATGATCATGACCGCGAGAACACAAATGTTTGTTCATACCGTGGTCGCCTTTGTCTTAACTGCAACACTGCTGAAGGTCGAGCAAAAAAAAAGGCAAATGGTGATTCTGACATTCACATTCAAAAATGGGCTGAGATGAGAAACGTCACTCCTCGAAGATGCAAGAACTATTTAGAAAGGCCTCCTCTTTTCTTTCTTGATTAAATTTTTTGTTTATTTTATGATATATTGCATCTAAAAATTTGAAAATATATATTAACTATATTAATTATTTTGTAGCTCTTGTTACACATTTTCACTTTCACTTTCTCTCTCCAACTACTTCTCAAAATGTCAAATTCTTTTCAAAACATTGCAACCACAATGGGCAAGATGGGATCTGCCATGAAAAGTAATGCATCAATAACAACTTCAAAAGTATGGACTTCTCTACAAACAGGAGTTGATGCAATCACTTCTATGTTTAACAATAATATGATTTATGTTAAAGATAAGTATCAAGGTGGATGGCTTGTTAATTTTAATAAGAAAAATAAATATATGTATAATTATCCAATGGCTCAACTAACTGTCGATCTTTTGTATAAGGATGAAAACGAGTATATTCTGTTTATTGTTCGGAAGCGTGATCCTTTTAAAGAATGTCTTGCACTCCCAGGTGGATTTGTTGATATTAAAGATGGTGAGGAACCTGAAGATGCGGCACTTCGAGAAGGAAAAGAAGAATGTAACCTTTTGCCAGGTTCTCTAACATTAGTTACTACAGTTGGAAACTTGACACGTGATCCTCGTGGTTACACTTGTACATCTCTTTACTTTGCTAACAATGTTAACTTCACCAAGGCAATGGCAGGTGATGATGCAAGAGAACTTCATATGGTGCATTCTTCTGAACTAAAAAAATTTCTCACAAATGAGTCTGAATCGTTTCAAACTATAAATCCTGCTACTCATGATACACATATGTGGCATCGCAAAAATTCGCCGGATTCGTCTGTCTTTGCATTTGATCATGAACAACTCCTAATAGAAACTATGATGAAGGGATTTTTCTAATTTTATTTATTTTTTTTTCAATATAATTTAATAAATTTAATCATAAATGTTAATTATATGTGTTTTATTTATTAAAAAATTGAGTATTTTAGATATATTATATATAAATAATATAATGGATATATATTTTAGACCTGATCTTAAAGTACGGAGTGATACTAAAATTACACAAGACCAATTTGGCGAAATGATTAAAAAAATATGCAGTATAACTCTTGTCAAAAATAAATATAATACCTATCTTAATTCAGAAGTAGAAACTATTTTAGACTACTATTTGGATATTAAAAATAAAGATCAAAAAGATACTGCCACATATTTTTTTGGTTCACTTGTTCCCAGAGATAATATCCTTAAAAGAACTCTTAAACTTGTCAAAAAAGATAAATATAAAGTTGTCATTGAAGAGAGAAAAGTTAATAATGATAGCTTTTTTATTACAAAAATTGGAAAAGATAAAAAATACTGGGAATATAGTATTTTAGTTTATACATTTTCTGGAAAAGCAGTCACCAAAAATCTTTTCGAGAGATAATTTTTTTATAAACAAACTTCTTAATAAAAATTAACTTTATTTCTTATTATTGGTTTTGATAAACTCTTTGAAAATATTCTTTTTATTTTATCTTCAGATTCTTGTTTTACATATGTTTTATTTATTTTATCTATTTTATCTATTGGTGGTGCAGGTATATTAACAAATGGTGTATCAACAAAATTGTTTTCTTCATTAAAATCATTTGAATCTAAATCTGATGCTGAATCAAAATCTGATTCATTCACAACTTCTATATAATTTGATTCATCTTCTTTTTCTTTTTTATGTTCATCCAAATAAACCCCTGATGAAAGTAAAGTTGGACAATTTACTCTTAAACCAAAAACCAATGGTTGATTATAAAATATGTAAAGAGTATATTTATCTTTAATTGTATGTGTTACTAAACCATAAATATTAGAATCATCTTCTATATTAATATCGTACACTTTAAAAGGTTTATTCAGCTGTATATTTTTTGTATTTATCTTATGATAATCTGATCTAAGATTTGTTTCATTATTAAATATTCCAATATATGTATTATTATTATTTAAATCTATACGTCTAAATAACATTGAGTTTAATAAGATAATTAATGATATAGTATTAAACAAAATAACAATTTTTTAATTACATAATTGTACATTCTTGTTCTTTTTTATCCAAATTTGGTTGAATAATTTTAGTAACTTGTTTATTATATACTTTTGATCTAGCTTTTTTGACTTTTTCAAAATTAGCATTGGCCAACTCTTCTCTCAAAACATTATATTTTTCATTTGTTAATTTAGGAGAAGAATAAGTACCACCTCTAACATTATTAATACCATACTTATCCATATATTTTTTTACATATAAATCTACATCGAATTTATCTGCATTAGGTTTAAAATCTATTAATTCTTTTGGTTTATAAATTTTAGTCCAATAACCTGCTTCACCTTTTGAATGATCTAATACTCTTTCATATACATTCTTTGTGGTTCTTCCAATATAGTATTTATCGGTTTCCAATTTTAAGATATATACTGTTATCATAACTCTATAAAAAAAAACTTTAATCTATCAATTTTTATATATTAACTGCAAAATTTGATTAATCTTAACCTAATTTAAAATTTAATTAAATGGACAATGATTCATTCAAAAATCTATATGAGTCTTTTGGTTTTAAATTAGAAGAAAATGTTTTAATTAAAGGAGTTATAAAAGTATCATTAAAAAATAACTTTCTTATCAATAATAAAAAAACTTTAGACGATTTTCATGTTTTCAGACTTTTACAAAATAAGTTTGGAGAAATAATAGAAATAAAAGAAAATAACTGTTTAGAAATATTTGAGTTCTTAGTTGAACTTTCTCATGGTATTTATGATTATTGTACAATATGTGGCAAAAAATTAAATATTAAAATAGATAAAATTTATTGGTGTGATTCTGAATCTTGTAAATACTGTGAAGAGTCTATTTTAACAAGTGATTTTCTTCATAAAGAACTTAATAGTAATCCCATTGCTTCTAATTTAATAGTCAGCTCAGGACTTAGTCTTATAAAACAGTTTGTCAATAGAGTTTATCCTTATCCTTTATATTTTGTTAAAGATAAAATAAACTACAAAAGAGATGATATGATGTCTAATTTAAAAAAACCTGATGATGTCTTTTTTAAAGAACTAAAAGATTTTGTCATTAATAATTTTGCACAACTTAATACTATAATTGATGAAATGATAAAACTTGTTGATGACAAAAACTATCATGATATAGACATTTATCATAAATATGGAGAAAAAACATATGCCTTAATAAAATTTCTTGTTCGAACTATTCATTATGATGTTTATAAATTAGATAGCAATTATTTGTCAAAAATGAAAATGTCATTAAAACATGCAGATATATATGAGATTAAATATCCTCAAGAAGTAGAAGAGAGGTTTAATAATGGTAAAATACTTTTTCATGGTTCTTCTTTTGGTAACTGGTTTTCTATTATGCGAAATGGATTAAAAAATATGAGTGGAACTATACTTCAAACAAATGGAGCCGTTCATGGTAAAGGCGTTTATTTTGCGACAGATTTTAATACATCTTATGGGTATAGCAATAAATTATATATTTCTGGAACTAAAAGAATTGTAGGCGTTGCAAAAGTTAATAATTCTAATAATTATAATAAAGGCAATTTTTTCGTTGTACCAAATGATAATGACATTTTACTAAAATATATGATTGTTAGTAATTCAACTTTGAATGTTCAGGAAGTGAATGATTTTATTACTAAATACGATGAGTTTCAAAAACTAAATATTGGAGATTATTTTAAATTACTAAATAAAAGACTAGACAAAGAATTACAAAAAGTTAAAAAAGAATACAATCCTTCAAATATTGAAGCTACTTGGACAGGATCAAAAATTGAGATACTTTTTAAAAATCATAACATTAAAATAGAAGTTATAATCCCTTATAATTATCCTCAAAATCCTCCAATTTTTAAGTTGACAGATAAGTTCAACTATAACAAAGATATACCAATTACATCTGATGGTACAATTTTAACAAAAAAATTACATCCTGAAACATGGCAAATGAAAAATACTTTTGCAAAAATAATAAAAGAAATCCTAAAATTTATTGATAAAATACAAATTATTCAGTGAATATATTATGTTCTAAAAAGTTGAAAATTATGAGATTCTTAGTAAATTGTTTACAGTCTCATCTCCCATCAAATAACTCATCTTCTGTTTCTTCATCTTTTTACCAATTTCATGGAGCGTCCTCATCCTCAACGACACATGATTGTCTTTGATCCAGAAGAACACCTTCGGCAAACTCGTGCAATTGCAAAAAATAAGATGAAGAAACAACGCAGAGTTAAACGTAAGTCACTGCTTTGTGTCAAGTCTCTTGATTTTGGCAACATCATTCCATTCGATCCAAAATCTCACATCCGACCTGAAGAGATTGTTAGCAATGTTCTAACAAAAATTCGTCATAATCATAAGATTGTTGTCTATGAGAATAACAACAAAAATGATCAGAATGACAATGAAATTGATGAGACAAATGAAAGATTCAAAATAACTGCAAAATTTTTTTGTGACATCATTAAAGAGTATGCAGTTAATTACATCTACCAATACAGATTGGGTGTGACTCGAGCAATTTTCAAAAACTTGCATGATTTGTGGAGCGAAGAGTTTTTGCCAGATGTTTATCAGACAGAAGTTTACTCTTTAAAATTCTACTCTGAAATTGAAAAAATGTTGATTCGAGTTGTGCTCAATAATCTTGAAAAGCTTGACTGGGAGTTTGTTTAATATAATTATTGTTGTGTGTGTTTTTTTATTTATTTTTATTTATCAACCAGTTTTTTATTTTATTAAAAGTCAATGGACAAAATAACATAGAATTATGGCCATGGATATGGTAATTATAGTGTTCACAATAATCTAATTTAAAAGGTGTTTTATTGCTCTTATTATTGACTATCCAATCAGAAATAGAACCAATATTAAATATTTTAATGTTTTTTTTACTTAAATCTTCTCTTAAATTTTTTAATAACATTGATTCAGATTTTAATAATAGTCTTAATTTATTTAAAATAACTATACCAAACATTTTCTTAAAAGGTAATATATAAGTATTGTACCAATCAACCATGTCTGTACCATACCAAGGTGTGCCAAGTGTAATTAGAGAATCTATTTTATTTGTTTCTAAACATATTAATCCTCCAATTATTCCTCCAAAAGAATGACCTATAATAACTATATTTGAATTATGGTTCTTATAAATAGTATCTATTTTATTTTTAACTTTTAATTTATATTCTTTTAGATTTGATTTAGATCCGAAAATATGTTCATCCATATTTAAAGAATATATATTGGAAAATCTATTCCAATGCAAATAAAGTCTTAAAAATAAAAAGCCTGCCTGGTTATATCCTAATCCATGCAATAAAAGTATTGGTTTTGAATTATCTTTAATATAGGGATCTAAATTTGATCGTGCAAAAATAGACATAATTATCATCATTGGTAATACAAATAGATCCATCGATAATGAAATTAATCTCTTTAACATACTAATATTAAGAAAAAAGTTGATTTTATATTTTTATCTATAAAATTAAAGTTATATATATGTTATCTAGAAAACAATCTAAAAAAGTAAATGGAACTGTTCCTACTTTTAAACTATCATCAAGCTTTAAAGTCGATCGGCTTGAAAAAGGTTTCGATGATAGATTTGAACCAATTTTTAATTCTTTAGTACAAGAAACTCTTGATTTTTATGCTGATAATATGCCTGTAGAACACATTATTAAAGGACACACTTTTACAATGTCTGAGGATAGGTATAAACAACGTATGAATGATTTAGTAAAAAAACTTCACAAAGGAAATAGGAAACATGGCGAAGTTCCTCACCGAAAATTTATGTTACGTGTTGTACATGATGCAAGTAATGAAATGAAAAATAGTGGTTATCTTGTCGAACATGTTCCTGATCAGTTTATTAAAATCACTTGTATAGGTGGAACAGAAGAAGATGATGAACCCGGAGATCAACCTGTTGTTGACAATGTTATTCCAAATGCTGTGAACACATTATCTGTCGTTCCTAATGTTACAAATAATTCATCTAAAAAAGAACTTACAACTATTCCTGAAGAAGATCTCGAAGTAGGTGATGAAGCTGATCATCTTGAAGAAGATCCTTATTTTCCTTCACCTGAAGATAATCGTCATTTAAATGAAGAAAATACTCTTCAGACACCTAAAAATGTCACCCCTGATGAACTTGATCTTAAAATGAAAACTCTTAAACCTACAGGTATTGACCTCACAAAATAGACCATATAAACTTACAAAAAGTTGATATTATTTGGATTTTTTTATGATTAAACATGAATACCACACAATTATCTGATTTTATAATTCAAAATAACTCTTATACTGAAGATATTGGTCAAGATTATAAATATAAAAAAATAAAGCTTGTTAAAAATATTAAAAATCCTGTTGAACAACTTGAACAGTGTTTTGTTAATCTTACAACTAAAGGTTTTTGTAATCGAGCTTATTATCTTTGGAAAGTATCTAAGGATAACGGATTATATTTAGATACTACTGCTCTTGATAATTTAGCATTAATGAATGCTTGCAGAGTTGGTTATATCGATTTTATTGATTGGTATTTAAAACTTAATAAAAAACTAAATTTATCAGTTAAATTAAAGGATAATCTATTTTATGAAGCTTGTATCAATGATAAATTAGAGGTTGTAACTTTTCTATGCGAAAACATTTTAAAAGATCATGTTATCAGAATAGATAAGAATAATCATGAACTATTTAAAACAGTGTGCAAAAATAATTGTATTAAAGTTGCAAAATGGTTAACTTACTATTATCCAAAATATAGTGTCAATATTGAAAATAATAAGATAATATTCGGAGAAATTATAAATTCAATGCCTGATTCAAAAGACATTATTCCAGTGAAAAGTTCTGAAAATAATGATTCACCTACAAGTCTTGGAGTTTTGCGCAATCTTGAAGAAGCATCATTTAATAAAAATGAGTTTGAAGAAGATAACACTTCTGTATTTTCTGATATTAACGAGTATTCACAAGAACGACAAGAGTTAAAAAAAAAGTGGAATAAAGTTCTAGACGAATTAGATTTTAACTTTGCTGTTAATAATTATCCTCCTGATTTTGAAGATTTTTCTGATTGGTCCGAAACAAGTTCTGTTTACTCTGATTTTCAACCAGGTATAGGTATGGATTATAATTCTGAATTAGAATTTCATCATAATTATAATAATGTCGTAAATGAGATTAAAACTATTTTTAAGCCTAATATTTATGTACCATTTTTTGAATTTTACCAAGAGTTTAATGAAGTTCTTGATGAACTTAAACAAGTAACAAAAAGACCTCCTACTCCTCATGTTAAGAAGTTTATTGAAAACAATCACACCATTATTGATATGGGTTTGGATTATTGGAACACTCCATCATACAATAATTCTTTTAATTACCATTATGATAAACTAAGTAATTTTAGTGATTCCGCTAAAACAGTGTCAACCTGTTTTGATCTTAATGTTGTTGACAACACACGTCATAATCCTACTCCTGAAGATTTTGGATTTCCTGAATATCAACGATCAGTGTCTGCACCCATTTTAAATAATTCCAATTCTAGTTCGGATTTTGGAGATTATGTGGAAGCAAATCCTTTTAAAACTGAGATGAATGAATCATCTTTATTATACACAGATACAGATACAGATACTTATGTTGATATAGATGAATACACTGATTCAGTTTATTCAGATATAACTGCTCCTTCTCAAATTTCTAACTTGTTAGATGATGAACAAATAAATGATATTAAGTATGACAAAGAACAAGATATACTTAATATTGTAGATCAAGCACTTATTAGCAATGAACATCTTCTCAATGATAAATGTTTAAAAATATATATTGAAGATCATTACACTCTGTGTACATTAATTGGTTATGACTTGCCAAAACTTAAACCTGGTCAAATATTAGTTGAAGATGATCTTTGTCTTGGTGAATACGAAACAACTTATATGAAAAGTCTTTATAAAACTTTAGAAAAGAATGATAAATGTGTACTACCCATACCATGGATTGGGTTTGGTCCTTCTCAAAGAGATACACCTTTTGCTTTTGTAACTAATGATTATGACTACTGTGTTAAAGAAGGTTCTTTTGATAATTCTAAAGAGCTTTATCTCTATACTGCATTAGCTTCCGGCAATTTAGATTTTGATCAAGAAATCCTTGACATTTTTATTAAAAACGAAATTGGTATTAATAGATGGGAATCTCTAAATGATAAAGAAAAGAATCAAGAAATAGATTTACTGCTCCCTACTATTGATATTGTCAATCGACTTTATAAGTATGGATACTCTAAAATTGAGACTTTTGTGAACTTTTTTACAGATGAATTTATTGAAGAGATTAAAAACGATGCAAAACTAAAAAAAATAGATGACCTTGTTTATGAACATGGCTTTGATGAAAGTGATGTTATTCACTATGTACATACTTATGGCACAGATAAACTTGTTCTTGATAAATTGCAAGAGATTATTAAGAAATATATCCCTAATTATAAAATTTTATCAGTATGTCAAGAATTATTAGACAATTATAAACTAGATGAGTTTGTTATGAATACACTCAAATCTATTTATAATTTAGATCTTATTAATTATAATTTAGATCTTATTAATAATGCATCCGAATTTTTCCTTAAAAATACTAATTTACTTAACTTTTTTACAGAAGAAGAAATTATAAAGAGATTTACTTACTTTAATAATTTTAATGAATATTCTAAAGAAAAAGTTTACAAGATTTTATCTGATCTAGAAAATTTAGAGGAAAATAAACGTATGATTGTTGTAGTTCTCTTATCTAAAGAATACCAACGTCGACAACGTATAGAAAAATACTTTTTCTGGAGCAGTCTTGACTACTCTATTATTGAAAACCATAATTTGCTCCAAATTTGCAAATATGTTGAAGCATTAAATGTAATTGGACTCAATTATGTTTTTAAACCTGAACTTAATCCTGAACATCTAATTTTAGAAAACTATTTCTATGATTGGTTTGTGTTAAAATACTGCTATGTTCCACCTGTTCCTGAATTGCTTAAACATAAACAAGACTAAATTATTTCAAGATAATTTAAGATATTTTATTTATAAATAATTGAAAACATACATATTTTAATAATATTAACTAAAATACAAACATGACACCCAAAATAGATCCATTTCCAATCAATATTGGTTCTGATCAAGTTAAGTACCAACGTATTCCATCTCTTGAAAGCAATGATATAGATTTTGTTTTAGAAGACAAAAAACAGCGAAAAATATATATATATAGATATAAATTAGTTAGTAACTTTTTTAGATTTTTGTATTTTATAACTTCATTGTTGATTATATTTAGTCCGCATGTTTGGAATAATGACTCATCTTTCAGTATTAAGGACAAGCATTTTAAAATAGGACTATTTGCAGTTGTTGGAAGTTGCGTGTTTATAAATCTTTTGAATTGTTGTTTTCATTATTTTTTAATAAGTGTATTTTTAGTTATTATTGATATTAATAAGTTTATTATGTGTGCTAAAATTAATTATATTGAAAAACATGTCCATCATAAAAATTATGACGATTCCCTAAATAAATTTGGCTACATTCTATGCATTATTTTTATAATAATTGATCTTTTCCTAGTTTTTACTACTTACAAAATACATGATTTTTATGTACGACCAAGATATTGAAAATATTTTAAATAAAATTGATTTTTGTTTATTAGTTTTTTTGAAATACTAATGGGTTATTCATCTTTAGACACTCTTCTGTATGCTTATCAGAAGTTTTGTGATATTACTCGATTTGAAGTCACCAAAGATTGCAAATTCATTGTTGCTAAGAACAATAAAATTCTTAAAGTAGGTTTTCATTCAATCAAAGATAAAGATGTGTTTATTTGTTATGATAAAACAAGTAGCCACAATAAAAAAAACTATATTAAATCTAGAATTGAATTTATATTTAATAAAAATCCTAAAACTCATAGTAAGGAAGGTTTTATTGTTAATAGTGAACTATTTATAAATAAAACTTACAAAGAGATTGGAAAAAAAACATGTTTAGTATTTTCTATACCAAATTAGTGATATTGTATGTTATTTATATTATGTGTTTTTCATTTTAGAATATTTGTTATTTTTTGTTTAGTTGGTGGTAACCAATTATTTTTTGCTTCATCTGTAAATAATTCTTCACCATAATACTCTTTGAATAATGATCCTCTATGAAGTTTCGGATTCGCTTCATAAAATGCATCAAAACTATAATATTCACCTTTCTCATCAATTAAATATATTATACTTGCCCAAAATCTTGTCAAACTGAAATTCCATAAATTACCATGACCAATACTTTTTTTATAGCTCTTCCAATGTGTACATAACCATCCTTTTTGATTAATTGTATCTAGAAAAGTTTTTTTTTTAATTGACAAATATACTACTCTTAATCTTCCATAATGATCCCATGAGTTAATTGGCAAAGTTTTCGTTTCAAACATTTCTAATAACTCTTCATCAGATAACGTTTTTGAGTGGGATATATCTTTATTATTAATAGTAAGTAGTTTAGAAAACTCTAACATTTTGTTGTTGCTGCCATTAAAAGTTGGCACTGAATAAAATTCATAACGATATACTTGTCTAAAAGGTGTTGTCGCCTCTATTGATTTAGATATTTGAACTAATGCAGTATTACCAAAAACATAAATAAATAAAGGTGTATGTTTATCTAAAATTTTAGATAATTCTTTTAACCTTGTCATGATCTTTTTATGTTGCGTTTTTAATTTTTCATCTGATATAAAAACAACAACTCCATCATTTGTTTTTATATAATCATTCATTTTTTTATCTTCAACTAATAAAGACATCTTAGTGAATCTAAAAAGTTTAATTTTTTGCATTTGTGCTTTTGTTTGTCTTAAACACATTATTTCCCAACTTCTATCTTTATGAACAGATAAACCATACATCTCATTCAAGTAACTGCTATTTTCTTCGTCATCTAATAAAAAAATTACTTTGGGTAAACTTTTATCCATCTAATTTAATATATTTTATTATACAATAACTATCATGAAAATAAACGAATTAAAATTACAAAAGTAATGATAAATGAAACACTAAATTAAATTTAAACAACAAATGTACTTAACCCATGTCTAAGATCAAATTTATCAACCTTCGCGGTTCCCCAATCTATTCCCATCATTTCGCAACGAATTTTTATAGGGCCATACTTATTAGTATAACAAATTAATCCTTCCATGAGAGGCAGTGTTTCAAAAATTCTCTTAAATCCATCATGACATCTTAGAGGCTTTGGAATGTCCATTTGAAGAGCACCATGAAATACTAAATTTACATCATCAACCATGTCAGAAATTTTGCCATTCAATACTTTTCCCATATATTCAATTGTAAACATATCACCTTTATTAAGAGTTTTAGTATCAACTTCAGTAATCTTCTTATTTTCAAAAGCCTTAAAATACCACTTACTTGGTTTATCTTCCTTTGTTACAGGAATGAAATGAGGCCAATGAGTTGCATCATCAATTATTGGCTTAGGTTCACATTCAATCCAACTATCATTCTTATTATATGTTTTCCACTCTCCTGTCTTTTTATCTTTTCTAACATCATATCGCTTATATGGAATGAACTTTTCGCCATCCCACATGACAGCACCACAACTGCCATCATGTTTTATATCAAAACGATCAGTATTATGAAGAACCTCATCAATATCATCATAACGTGGATTATTCGTGTCGTATCGTTTATTTGTTTGCCAATTCATCTTATCATCTGAATCACCACAAGGATACCATGGATGAGCAATTTTTTGACCATTAAAGCTAGTTATTGGTTTTGGAACACTTTTAATTATTTGAAGATTATATATTTTTCCATTAAACTCAACAGTGAATTGGTGAACAACGTTGGAACTCATCGTGTCGGAAGAAGTGATTGAGTTTTGAGGCATGTAAAGGAATCGATTTTTATTGTTATATGATACATTGTCTATATTCAATTTTTATGATTAATGCATTTCAACACATTCTCAATCTTTTAATAAACAAACAGTTAAATTAATTGAATTGTAAAATTATAAAAAAATGAATATTTTAGTAAAAATAAAGAATTAATATGACTAAAACCAACCTCTTTCTGCAATTTAAACAAGATGATTTTTCGGAAGAAAGTTTCAATAATGTGACAAAAGTTTTTAGAAATAATAATATTAAAAAATATCTGAGAGAAACAATACCTAAAATGAGGAAAAATGAAACAATTAGTGTTCCTGAAAATAAAAAAAGAGAATTAGCTGAGCTAATCTATAATAATGTAGATTTGGGAAATGAAAAAACTAATTGGTACACAGCGGAATTACTTTTTGAAGTTGTTAAATTCGACATTGAATATTAACAAGATTTTTTATTTATAAATTATTAATAAATATTCACATTATTGTAATTATTAATAATTGTATTTTTGAATACAAACACTGTATTAGTATATTTATAGAAATTAACAACAATAATTCTTTGGATTGATGTGTATGGATCTATATTGAGAATATTTATCAAAACAGTTATTATAAATAAAAATAGCAGTACATATATTTATAATAACATTCGAATATTTTTATTAAATTTTTATTTCCTTAATTTCTCTTTATAAAGTTAATATCACACGTTAATTATTTAAGACTCATATTTTTTCATTATATATATATATATATATATATGGAACGTATAGAAAATATAGAAAAATATTTTAATACTCTAGATGATAATGTCACATGTTTTGCATACTCCTTTGATAACAATGATGAAGATAAAATAATTGTATTGCCACTTTATTTTGAAGGCGCAAAGTTAAGTCAGTTGGGCCCTGATAGTAATTATCAAGATGCTAAATATGACATGAATATTAAATATTGCATAAACAATAATGGTACTGATGTGACTTTCAAAGAAGGTGTCACTAATTTATTTTCCAATAAAGATGATATAATAATAACTATTTCATCAGATGATATATCCGAAGGAGATATTGTTTATGTAAAACTTATTCCAAATAATAATTCGAAAATAAAAGGTGTAAATTTTAATCTTTATGAAAATTATGAAATAGGTGAAGAAGGATATGCAACAAGGTACCCATTATATGGAATACATGTTGGAAATATGCAATTAATTAATGAGGAATATCGTGCCAATGGATATCTATATTTTTATAATTGTGTAAATTTAACTGTATGGCATAAAAATGATAATATACAAATGGTAGAGAACGTTACTTCTCTGAATTTCTGTTTTGGAAACTGTTATGATTTTAACGGAGACATAAGTAATTGGGATACAAGTTCAGTAACACATATGAATAGTATGTTTTATAATTGCACTTCATTTAATCAAAATATTGGTGAATGGAATACAAGCAATGTACAAGATATGGAAGGTATGTTTCGCCATTGTACTTCATTTAATCAACCACTTGATTTTGATACAAGCAATGTAACAGATATGAGCTATATGTTTAATTATAGTACTTCATTTAATCAACCACTTGATTTTGATACAAGCAAAGTAACAAATATGAGGTATATGTTTTATTATTGTACTTCATTTAATCAAAATATTGGTGATTGGGATTTGACAAAAGTTACTGATACGAGTAACATGTTAAATGGAACCCTTTTTTCGATTTCAAATATGGATAAAATCGTATTTGGTTGGTCAAATTCACAACCACTTAATAAAAATATAGATTTTGTAGGAAATAGAACTACTTATTCATTGGATTATGTACAAAATACATTGGGGTATTCTGAAACTGAAGCAAATACATTGACTTATGGTGTTTCAAATAAATCAATTGTACTTTTATATAATATCGAAAATAATAATACCGAAATTACATTACCCATTATTCATGCTGAAAATATGGATGTTCATGACAATTCATATAATGGAACACCATTAGGCGTTGATAATAATAAAATTACTCTAAATGCAGGATATCATAATATTTATATACATGATAATAGTGATCAGGCTAATATTGAATGGCAACGTCCATCTGACACTATTTCATTAGAATCATTAATTGATATTAAAGATACACGCGCACTTACACTTCCACAAAATAATACAACCATAGGTTATTTCCAAAATTGTGTTAATTTAATATGGACTGCTACAGATGGTATTAATTTAACAAACACAACGAATTTATCTAAGTGTTTTTATAATTGCAAATCATTTAATGGGAATATATCAAACTGGGATGTGTCAAATATAGTTAATATGAACAGCATGTTTTATGATTGTGTGTTGTTTGATCAAAATATATCAAATTGGGATATTTCAAAAGTTGACAATTTTGAAAATTTTTGTTACGGTGTTACCATAAGTGAGGAAAACTATGATGATATACTTTTAAATTGGCAAGAAAAAGTTAAAAAAATAAACAGAACACGTATAATACATTTTGGAAATAGTATATCTTCAATTAACGATACAATTAAACAAGAATATTTAGATATTAATTATCTAATTATAGATGGTGGAGATCAAATAATTGAATATGTAATGTATGATACTTTTCTAAATAAAAAAAATTTTATAATTAAAATTATCAATTCAATCGAGGACTTTGATGGTAGACAAGCTAAATTATTAATAGATTATATTGAACCGATGTACATTGTTCCAGAAATAGATAAAACTATTAGTATTTTTATTAATAATTGAGTTATATATTACTAAATATAAATTTTATTTATGTGTATGATTTTATTTAATAAATTAATTAAGACTTTCAAGATAAGTGTCAAAATCTAATTTACAACAATTATCTTTTAAAGATTGTTTAATCTTGTGGTTTATCTCAAAAGTGTTTACAGAAGAAAGTTTTTGTTGTTCAGCAATCCTAACAATAAATTCATAAAGGTCTTTAAAACGATTCTTTGGATTAGTGACAAAAGAATGAAGACATTCATAACTATTTTTAGATATATCAAGACAATCATTTTCTTCGATAGATTTTTCAACTAAAAACATTGCTATGCGAATTCGACGGTAACTACAATTATGAAGGAATGAATCATAACCAACATCTTTGAGTTTAAACTTTTCTTTAATTTGAGAATATACCCATTTTATACCCTCAATATTAGTAACTTTAAGTAAATGATTAATATGATCTTCTATTTTAAAATTCTCCATTTTATTGCTCAGCCATTCTATGCTATCTAAGTCACCTTTAGATAAAACATTAAATAGTAAAACTGCAGAATCTTTACTATTATCTAGACTAAATTTTGTTTTTTTCTGTTGGTTAAGGAATTCTGCAAAACTAGATTTTTGATTCCTTAAACAAGTTTCTATTAATCCATCTTGATCAGGATTTAACCTTAGTTTAAATTTATTCCAGTATTTTTCGAGTTTGGCATAGTCATAAGACTTTGCCTTAATATGTGCAATGAATGTCCTCTGTTTTGGATCCATTCTGATGATAAATAAATGATTTAATAAATTAATTCAAATTTTAGTTAATTTATCAACTTAAATTATTTAATCACAAAGTATATTTAAAATTTAACATACAGAATGAGTAAAAGAAATAATGGCACCAAGACCAAGAGCCATTCCGATATGGTAATTAAACTGCATTTTTTTGTATATATTATACCACTCTTGTTTTTGTTCTTCTGTGTCAAGTAAAGTTACCATAAGAGGCTGTTTTTTACTGAGAATATAATAAAGATATGCTATTAAGAAAGTTATAAATCCTGTTGTACAAACAACTTGAACTTTAGACACAATATCATCTTTAATATAAAGTGAATATACTAAGTATACACCTGACAAGAGTAAACCTAAACCATAGCCTCTAAGATATAGAGATCTTCTTTCTAATACTCTTAGTCTATACTCTTCTTGTAGTGGTTGTGAAAGAGTTTTAATAAATTTATCTGAATCCACATCTTTTCCTGTTTTAAGAGTAAGATACATCATTGCTATAAATAAAACTATAGATACATAACAAGTAGATCTACAGAAATCTTTCATTATATATCTATTATAGAAAGAAATAATATAAATAAAAACTGAAAATTATGACTGACTAATGATTATAATTCAAAAATGCAATGGACGTAAAAGTTATGCTAAATTCTAGCCCTGCTTGGGTCTTTGAACAGACCATACAAGGAAAACTTCATTCTTTCAATCATCATCCTGCTAGAATGCGATACTGCAATAAGCGGATTTATCTTACTTGGGCCAGACATGGTGAAATTTATGCAGATGGATATGCAGAATACTGTATGATTGAAAAAAACACTAAAAAGATCAAGTATGTTATAAACATTTAATTATTTATTTATTATTTTTTATGATATGAATGCATAAAAAATTGAGAAGTTAAGTAGTATTTTTAAATTAAATGGTTGGTAACAAAGAACTAACCCATTGTAGTGTATGTTTAGAAAATCTACAACAAATAAAAGAAAAATCTAAACTTATATGTGGTCATATTTTTCATAAAGAATGTATAGATACTTGGTTTAAAAATACTAAAAGTTATACAACTTGTCCTATTTGCCGAAAGGTTGAACCAAATATTAATTATTTAAAATTAATAGATGTAAAAAATTTAAATAAAAAAAAATGTGATGATTCCAATTTTTCAATGGATCTTTTTAAATCTTCTTGTAAATACTATAAATGGAAATTTTGGAAAAAAATGCAAGATTCTAAATTAGTTCTTAAAGAGGATTTTTTTGAAATTAAAACAAAAGGTTTAATAGATGAATATAATAATGAAATAATTTTTAATATAAATAAAACAACAGATATTTTATCTTTTTATACAAATAAAGATTTTATGTGTTTATTTGTTAATCAATGTGAAAGATATAGAATGTTAGTTTTTAAACATAATATGGAGTTGTTTGAGGCTGTTTTTAATCATATCAAAAATGTCATATCAAAAATGAAAAAATAAATTAACATATTAATTTTAATTTAGATCAGTTTTATTTAGTTAATATTAAGTTTAAAATATTTAAGAAATCTATGAATATAAAATATTATGAGTATAGAATTAGAAGTAACAAACGAAGAAAATGTTTATAGATTCAAAGACAAAAATATTGTTTGGGATTTTTTAGAAAAAAATAGTCCTTTACACCAAGAACAAAATAAAAATAAATTAGATAAAGTTATATTATACAATTATATTGGTAAAACTTGTTCAGAAAAAGATATTTTAAAAAAAGAGTTTACTTATTGGCATAAAGATGGCTCTTATTATGTTGATATATTAAATTCTTTAGAACCTGAATATTTTATAAAAACAAAATCTCTAGAAGACTTATCTGAAATAGAAGAACTTTATTTGCAAAAAGAAGATACTAAATTAATTGGTGAAGATAAAATAGTAAATGTGCATAATGAAGCGATCGAAAAAGCAATGAAGTATGAGATGTTTGATCCTGATTTAGATGACGAGAATTTCACAGATTTTTTTGTGGGATTCATAACTTCAATTAAAGATTATGAAAAATCAATGTTATCAGAAAGTTGTGTTCTACCAATGCCTGTAAGATTGGCAACCGCTCCATATGCAAACCAAGAAACAACCCCTAAATATTCAGTGTTTAAAACTTTTTTATCAGGATCTATTTTAGAATTCCATTTTTTTGATAAAGCAATAAATTCTAATAATAAGTTCCCAGTTTTTTGCAGAGCTTTATATAAACAAGAGAAAATGCTCATAGATCTAAAATATTTCATAGATAAAAATAAAGCTCTTAGTTTGGAAGAATATATTGAAGAACACAAAAAAATGGGATCACATAAACACTCTCTTGCTGTTTTAGAATGGTTTGCAGAGCATCTTTTAGAAGACTATATCGACAATAATAATATAAAAATTGAAGATAATCAAATAATATTTTAATTAAATACATCGTGAAGATGGAAAATAATATTCGATATCATGATACTTCTATACTTTCTGATGAGATTCTTAAAGCAATGAAGGATAAATTAGTTGGACGAAAAGAAGGTTATAACCACGTAGCTGTCTATGTACCTATTGGAGATCTTCTTACAGCAACCCATGTCAGAGCATGTGCAGGGATTAATACTGAAAGAACACCTTACAACGGTGTTCCATATGATACTCATGCAGAAAAGGATGCTCTTGATAAAATTATTCGTAATTCAAATTATAGACAAAAGTCAAATACGAAAGGAATAAAACTAGATCTCTATGTTATGTCTTTTTCTCCTACAGGACTACTTAGAATGTCAAAGCCTTGTTGTTTATGTATTAAGATGTTAAATAATATAAGTAAACGAGGAATTATAGTTAAAAATATCTATTATTCCAATTCAAATAGAGGTATCACTCGTGTCAGACTATCTGATATTAGTAATATTACTAGAAAAAAAAGAAAAAATTGAAATTGACATTATAATTATATTATTTATCTTACATCATGATGCATACCCCAGTTACTTTTTGGACGAATACTGCCACAATTCCTCTTCTTTCAATAGTGGTTCCTGAGTTTATTTGGTTAATACTTCCTATTGGAATTGGTCTTGCACTATTTGTTGTTCTTTCTGCTCAATTGTTCAATACACAAACTAAACAAGTTCAATATACTCATCAACCTGTTGTTTTTGATAAACCAATGGTTCTTCAAAATAATAATGGTTCAACACATGATAAACATTATAAACATAACACACACATCAATCGTGTTAAACTGAATAATGGATCAAAATTAAATCGCCGAGTTAAACAATCTAACTCTCATGGACGTGGATATGAAACAGAACAAGTTGATCGATTGTTTCATTTAAATGTAATTGGTTCAGATAATATCTCGCGAACTATCACTGTATCATACACTTACAATCGCAAGCATAATGTTTTAAGGTATGGTGCATGTGTATTTAAATCAGATGATCGTTATCCCCATTTTACAGCAGACATTCGGAATCGTTCTAGTGCAACAGCAATGGAACGTAATGATAAAGCTCCTGTGATTCTGCATAATATATTTGATAATGGCACACTTAGTGAGTTTCATGAAAATATTGTTAACTATATCGTGAAAAACCATTTTATGGTTCATAACACACAGTTTCGTCGTTTTTCAAAAGCTTTGAGTCATCTTAACGTTATGGAAATCGATAAAATTGTTCGTTCGGTGCCTTGTCGGACCAAATCTGAAAATCTCCTTTCAACAATTCGTCACAATAATTTTGGAGATAAACCTTCTCTTCAGGAAGTTCTCAATCATGTGACATCATGTAATAAATAAAGTTTATTATACAAGTAACTTCATTTTGTAATAATTTTTGTTTATTATTTATTTAAAGATATTTTTTGTGTTATACATTATGCTTAAAATATATGCTTTAGATGATTGTCCAATAAAACACCTTGTTCCATTACAAAAATCCCCCAAAAAAGGGATATCATTAGTAAGTTTTAATAAAAATAATGTTGTTAGATTTGTATGGAGATTATACTATCATATAGATGGAAGTAATGAATTAGCAGATTTTCATATTCATCAAGAGTTAAAAGATAAACTAAATAATAAAGATGAAAAATTTGCTGACAGGTACATACAAAGATGTTTATTTATATATGCTAATACTTTTAAACTTGATAAAATGTGGGTGTGGACTACCAATAAACAAGAATATTTTATTGATTTGTATGAAAGAAATGGCTTTAAGAAAGTTCAAATAGATAGACCAAAAGAAAAAAAAATAAGGAAAAATAATCCTGATCTTGATTACAATGAAAAGGTTATTAAATATGAAATAGACTTGAGTCATTATTTATAAACAAATAATAGATCATGAATTAAAAGTGTTGTAGTTTTTCTTTTTTATTACTTTTAATTTTTCTTCTTCTATTTTTTCTTTAGTTTTATTATTAGACAATATTTTACATTCTTTTTTCGGTTCATAATGATTCATTATGAGTAGTAACAATTCTTGGATCAAACTAATTCTCCATTTTAAATACCACAATTTAAATTAATTTAAAATAGTAATAAATTAATTTTAAGTTAATATTTTTCTAATAGTTTAACTAAACTAAGTTGTTTTAAATAAATAAATAAAGTATATATTATTTGTATATTCGTACTGTACTACCATGAGAATCAGTAGATACAGATTTTAGAATAAAATCATAATAGTTCTTAAAGTCAAAACTAGACTTTAATTTATTTATGTGTGTTTATTTGAATAATATATATTCTATCGATGATATAGAATATAGTACGTTATCATCATCAAAGATGATAATGGTACTAAAAGTCAAACTAGACTTCAAGTTACCTATGTTGTTTCTGAAAATTATTATTAGTAACACTAGGATGTTCAAACGAAACGTTTGAAGTCATCAAAGATGATAATGGTACTAAAAGTCAAACTAGACTTTAAGTTATTTATGTTGTTTCTGAAAATTATTATTAGTAACTAGGATGTTCAAACGTTTTGTTTGAATTCATCAAAGATGATAATAGTTCTAAAAGCCGAACTAGACTTTTATTTGCATTAATTACATTAATTATAAATCTATAATATTATTATATCTTAGTAATTAATTATACGGTTTGTATATATATAAATCTTTTAGTCAAAAACTAGACTAAATACTATATTCATACTTATTTCATTTACAAAAATAATAAATAAATCAATTTTTTACCATTTAATAAACTCCACAATACCTATAAATCTCTTTCATGACTGGATCATTCTCTTCTTTTGCTTTATTATCCCAATAATTATAAAACCTTCTATTGTATATATCTTCACTAGTTTCACTAAATCCAATTATAAAACCAGAAATTGCTTCTTTTATATATTTTGTTGAATATTTTAATTTTTTTACTTTAAGAATATCTTTTAATTTTTCTACTAAATCATACATCTTTTCTTGATATTCTTCAAAATAATAATATTCTTTATATATTTCATTATAAATTTCATCATATATATTATTTTTTTTTCTAATTTGAGAACATTCGAATATATAACTCACTAAAACAAATTCAACAAGATGTTTATCACTTGACAAAGCTTTTGATTTAATGCGTTGTTTAAATTTATCTAAATTTTTTAAAGCATTATAAATGTCATTTTCTTGATTTTCTAATGTCTTCTTAACAAGAAAATTAATTGTGCTTTTCTTAAATTTACCTTTTAACTCATCTCTAATACTATATTCTCTCAATATTTCTGCTAGCTCTTTTCTATTATTAGAATTATATTGATTCTTTATTACTATATCTAATTCATTTGGTGTCATTGTAAGATTTATTTTTTTATTTAATTCTACTTGATGATTTACATTATCAAAAAATAATTCTTTGTTTGGTAATTTTTTATGATAAATTTTATTTTGAGTATTACCCATTTAATCAATTGAATGTTTAATATTAAATAAAAATAATTCAATTTTTAATACATAATGTGCTATAAGAAATAAATTCTTTATAATCTTTTTATCTATTAAAGTTTCTAATTGACTGGATCATTTTCTTCTTTTTTTTTTAATCCTAATACAACTCTATTCGATGTTGATTCTTAACTATTATTTATTTTAATTAATAAAATTGAATTTATTTGCTTATTTCTTATAATTACACATGGACTTTAAAAAGCAATGGGACCAAGCGTTACCTATTTTTAAGCAAATAATAGAAATAGACAATCAATCTCCAGATTTTTTAAAAACAGACGAAGAAAAATTAAAAGATAATAAAAAACATGTTCAAATTATGGAATTAATAATAATCTATATTCAAAAAACCATTAAAGATGCTATTGTCAAAGTTAATTTGATGGAAAAGAAAGGAAAAACACCTTTTTTATTTGTTGAAGTTGAACCAAAAGGATTTGACAAAGAAAAACATTCTACTATTGGTTTTTATTCTCATGTAGATAAACAACCTCCTTTAACAGATAAATGGTCTAATGGTAAACATCCTTATAAATTTGTAGAGGATATTGTTGATGGACGTAAAAAATATTTTGGCAGAGGTACAGCAGATGATTGTTATGCTCCATTTGTGGTTACAAATATAGTAAGCAACTTAGTGAAAGAAACATCTAATCGGTATTATTATCTAATAGAAGCAAGTGAAGAGAGTGGTTCTGTTGATATAGAATCTTATCTGCAGGATCTAAATGATCAATTACTTGAGATGGATTATTTGTTTGTAGTTGATTCAGGTGGTGGTGATGATACTATTTACTTCACAAGTTCTCTTAGAGGTTGTTTCACATCAGAAGTAGAAGTTAAAGTTTCTAATAATCCTTATCATTCAGGCATAGCAGGTGGAATTGTCCCGACTCCTTATTTTCAAATGAGTTACCTTCTTTCACAAATTTCGGAGTTGGGAACAGAAGATGTGAAAATATTCAAGACAGATGTTCCGGAACATATTAAACATCAATATTTAGATTTAAGCAAATACGATAAATTTAATGATATCTTTAATTTTGATCTTACTAAGAAACCTTTATTTTCAAATGAAGATAATTACACTAGACTTGTCAAAGCTGTTTGGGATCCTTCTTTAGTTGTGACAGGATGTGAATGTTTACCTACATGTGATCAAGCAGGTAACCTAATTAAGACATCTTTTAAAACCAAACTCAGTTTCCGAATACCTCCAAATTATGATGATGAAAAAGCAAAGAAAAAGTTAGGAGAAATTTTATGCAAAGATTATGAACATTTCGAAGTTAACTATACTCCTGAACTTTCTTGCCCTGGTTGGATATCTGGAGATGTAGGTAAAGAATTTAATTCTAGTTTGGAAAAAGCAAGTGAAGAAGTTTATAATGCTAAACCTGTATTTTTACCTATAGGTGCATCTATTCCTGTTATGGGACTTCTTCAAAAATCTCTTAATAAGTGCAAAATACTTGCAACAGGAATTAATGGTAACGATAGTAACTCTCATTCTTTTGATGAAAATTTAGATGTGGAAAAAATGCATAAATTTACTAATTGTATGTATAAACTTCTTAAAAATATTTAATAAACAAACCCATTAAAAAAGAATTATGATATTATCACGATTTATTAATTCAGACATTTTTTCTATAGCTTCTTCTTCTAACTCTTTAACAGATTTAACAAAAAAGCAAACTATATTTTTAACTCTACATTTTTTTAATAGTTCAATAACTGCTATAGCACTACCACCTGTTGCAAGAAGATCATCAACAATTATGACATTAGAATTTTCTAAATCACATGTTTGTTTAATTTCAAGTATATCCTCACCATACTCTTTTTTATACATATAATTTAATGTCTCTCCAGGCAATTTACCTTTTTTTCTGATCATTTTATAAGGAATACCTGTACAACTTGATAAAGAAGTAGCTAAATTAAATCCTCTTGCCTCCGGACCAACTATGATATCAAAACGAATCCCAGATCTTAATTCAATCATAAATAGTTTATCATTTATGATACTTGACACTGTATTTGCAATTTTTGGTTGTTGTAAAGCCTCAAAAACATCACAAAATAGCACACCTTTTTTAGGAAAGTCAGGATAGTACATAAACTTACTTTCTATATTGTTATATATTTTATCAAATATATAATCAAGAGATCTTATTATTTGAGTTGTCCTATCAACTCCTAAACTTTTCATCCAATTTTTACTGTCATGACCAAGTTCAGCTAAAAATGAACCCGCAGTTTTATTATATCCTGCATCAATTTCTTTACCTAAAAACTCCATTTTAAAACTTCCTGTTTTTTCTACTTTTTTAATTATTTCTTTTGGAACTGGCAATTTAATCTTATTTTGTTGATCTAAATTAGAATAAAATATTAGTTTATTGTTTTTCATTCGATAACAGGCTACATAACATACATCAAAATATAAATCTAGGTCATTTTCCATTTCTATACCATTTTCAATAGATATGACTAAATTGTCTTCTTTTAAAGAATCTGTTTTATTAAGATAATCTATTGCCACATCAAGTCTTTTAATTGCAGATAATATAGTTTTTTTATTAAATCCGGGTTGTGGTGGTGTATTGTATTCAAGTTCTAAACAGGTTATCTCTTTATTTTTATCTTGATAACAACTTAGAGCTTTATTTTTAATTTCGCTTCCTGAACAGAGAAACATCATAATTATTTACTTTAAAGGATATAAATAAACAATTTTTATTTCAAAAGCTCTTGAATTCGTGAAACTTGCACCATTTTGCAATCAAACATTATATTTAAAAATACATCTTTAATAAATTGATCATCGTAGGTGTCTAAAATTTCTTGTTCTCTTTTTTCATCAGTTAATAGTTCAAATATTTTTTTGGAATCTGATTTATAAAATCTAAACAATTCAGGATTTTTTTTAAATTTTATTTCAGCTACTACTTTCCCTATATTTATCCGTTCATTTGAAATTTTAGTAAATTGTTCCAAATTATCTTTATTAAAGGTTTGTTTTAATAAATATTCTAGTTTTTTATTAAGTATATCTATTTTTTTCCTAATATTAGATATATCTTTTTTGTAAACTCTTTCTTTTGTAGCTATATCTAATATATTTAAGAATTTATAAGTTTCTTCTAGATTAACACAACTGTCAGTTATAGAAATGCCGTATTTTAGTTTAGATCTTTTTGCAGAAGGTTGATTTCCTTCATTAATATTTGACTCAATCATGACTCCTTTTATATGGCAATTGAGATCTAGTAATTGTTTGCTAATTGATTCAACAACATAACTCTGTTTTTTAAAATCTTTTCCCGAATTACCATGTGAAGTGTCAATTATTAATTTAGTATGCAGTCCTGAATTTTTAATAGATTCTACTACATTTTCAACAGTTACAGGATCATAATTCGCCCCTGTTTCACTACCTCTTAAAATAATACAACCTTTGTTGTTGCCTTTAGTTTCCAATACCTTAACCTTGCCATCAAGATCAATACCTTTAAAAAGATGAGATTGTTGAATAGTATGTATAGCATCTATTGCTTTTTTTATATTACCACAAGTAGGATTTTTAAAACCTACAGGAGTAGATATTCCACAAGCAAGTTGTCGATGAATTTGACTTTCAACTGTTCTTGCACCTATGGCTGTAAAAGAAATTAGATCCATGATATACTGTGGTGTATGATTATCTAAAAGTTCAGTTGCAGTTGGAATGCCAAGTGAATTAATTTTATTAAGTAAATCTCTGGCCATAAAAAGTCCCTTACTTATGTCATAAGTTTGATCAATATCTGGATCATTAATTAACCCCTTCCACCCTCCCCGAGTTCTTGGTTTTTCAAAGTATACTCTCATTACTACAAATAAAGTATCTTTGAATCGATTCTTAAATTCAAGAAGTTGATTCGCATAATCTAATGCTTCATCAGGATTATGAATAGAGCAAGGACCAACAATTACAAGAAATCGATCATCTTCATCTTTAAAAATTTTAGTAATAGTATCTCTAGATTCTGCCACAAAATTTGGAGAATTATTAGGAATTTTTCCTCTTAATTCTCTTGGAGTGATGACGTCTTTGATAGACGATATATGAATATCATCGATTTGAGACATGATAATTTCAATTAACTAAATAGATTTATCAATTTTTAATTTGTGTTTTTTATTTTTAATTTAAGATCAATATAAGCATTTTTTAGTTGGTCCCTGACTTTTAAACAAGATTGAAGTTTATTTTTTATTAGGTTAATATCTTTTTGAAGTTTAACTATTATATCTTTTAATTTATAGTATTTTTTACTTGCATTAATTACTTTCTTAAGTGTTTCAGGATTTTTTAAAACTAATTCTAATTCAGATTTAATCTCAGGATTTTCTTTCAAAAATAATAAAATTGGTTTAAATAATTTAATTGCTGTTGTTGCATCTAAACTTCCACCATTTTGAATTGTGATACTTTTCAAAACTTCATTTATATAATCTAGTTTTAAAGAGTAATACTTAATCTCATAATGGTTAAGCTTATATTTATATAAAATATCTAAATTATTTGCACTCATCTATAGTATTATTTTATAATTAATAAAAAAATTAATAAGATTAATTAAAAAGATCAAACATTCTAAAAAGAGAATTAAATATATTTGAATCTTTTATATGTTTTGATGTCTCTTCATTGTTTTCAATAACAATATTTTTTTCAAATTCGTTGAAACTCATTTTGCACCCTGCTGCACAATTATGACCTCCTCCACCAAATCTCTTAGCAACAGCACTTACATCAAACCCTTTTGATCGAAGACTAAGAGAATACTTTTTATCTTTAAAGTCAACTCCGGAAACTACAACTGCAAGTTTAAGAGAAGGATTTCTTTCACAAATTAAGTTACCGAGACGACTAGTAAGATTATAATCAGTATTGGCTACAACCATCCCTTTAATTTCAGGATCTCCTTGATAATAGAACATATTCCCTCTTTCTATAATTTTATCTATTTTTTTTAAACTATTTACATCCATAATTTTACCTGTTGTTATAAGTTGTTCTTTCCATAAATCCCAATTTTTATAGTACTCGTCAAATTTATCAGTTCCATAAAAACTCATTCCTTCATTAATCTCTTTCGAATTTTCAAGTTTCCAAGTCCAAATATCGCGATCAGCGACATAATCAAGAAATGGTGGGCGAGGTTCATCTGTAAAATAGTCCCATGCAATTTGGCACCCTGAACGATCCATGTCAAACACTGCTTTGAGATTTGACCGGTCTTTAAACTTATTGACTGTCTGAAGATTTGTTTTGTGATGATCAAGAATTACTACTTCCTTCATTGTATCTAACAATTTTTCTAATTGTTCCTCAGTTGGACATATGTCGATGAAATATAATGGCATTTCTGGTTCTTTTAAAATAGCTTCTAGATCTAAATTTTTACAACCTGGAGATTGACCATCTAAAATTAACCCTGTCAAATCCATACAAGATCTTTGTTTAAAACTCCACAATCCTGCTTCTCCATCTGCACAATGTTGATGATAAACAACCCGCATAATTATTTCTTATTGAATTATTAAATTTTATTCAATTTTATTTGTTTTGATATGAAAAAATTATTTAATTAAAATTGATAAAAACAATTAACTAGAGTATATAAAATCCAATGAAATGGCGTTTAGAAAAGCTATTTTGAATTTTGATTCACAAAAAAAATTCTTCGCTTCTAATCTTGAAACTTTAAATTATAAACTTAAGCTTGCAAATAAACAACAAATTATATATAGTTATGATACAGGTGAAGTTATTATTCCTAAAATAGAAAACCCTATTTTAGAATTATTTTTAGATGTAAAAAATATGGATCCATATAATTCTCATCATATTAGAAGTATTGGCGCAGTTATTAGATCTATGTCTAGAATGCTAATTTCATTTGCTCCTTATGAAATTAAACTTATTATTGATCTCTCTCATTTGAATTCTCCTCAACATATTTTTGATTTTTTAGATCAAGTACGCTGGGGATCTGTTAGTGAATTTCTCCTTCAAGATGTATATGTCATCACTAAATTTAAATTGAAATCATTATGTTACACTTTTATTGATTCTATAAAGACAAAAGATTTTTTTGATATTAGTAATCAAGTGTTCAAATACCAAGATCTTAATTTTTGTGAAAATATATGCCTACAGTTGAAAGAATTATGTTTATATTTTAAGTGGGAATCTACTCAACAATGTGCAGAAATTTCAAGTCTATGGTTTTGTATTGAAGGTGTATACAAAAATAAAATAAATAAAGTTATTGTCGATAAACCAATGAACAAAAATTTAGATATTGTATGTTTCATTGACAAAGGTCAAAATCAAATTAGACTCATTGAAATTTTAAATAAGTTTTGCATACTGTTCAATATTAATATAACTCTTTTAATCGGATCTTTAAGGATTTCTACTAAAGGATATCGCAAACTGAAACAACTTCTTTGGAATTCTTGTCACAAAAATATTCAAGCCATAGCATTTACAGATACTCAAGAAGTTATTGAGTTTCTTAAAAATAGGAAAGATGAAGATCATGAGATTTATTCCATAGATTTGAATAAAAATGCTGAATATCTTGAGTTTGGAAAGGAATATTTTAAAAAAAACACAGCTAATACAACTTTAATTTTTGGTGGAGAAAAATATGGAATTCCTAATGAAATTGACAATGAATCAACTAAAAAACTTATGATCGATACTCGGAACTCAATTAATCTTGTATCGTGTATTAATATTTTTCTATTTGAGTATTTTAACAGTTAAAAACTTGATTTAATAATTAATATTACTTAAATATCATTGTCAATGGGTAATTTTATGATTAATATAATGACTAAACTATCAAATAACCTTTATTCAGCAGATAAAAATAAAGAAATCAATAAAAAAATGAGTTTTGAGATCATTCGAATAGAAGACCCTGATAAATGTTTCAATAGAAACTGTTTAGGCAATAGATGTAATATAAATGATGATAAGAAAGATTTTTGTTATACACATTATACTAAATATCTGAAAGATTTAGAAGAAGATAATCAAAATGATCAAAATGATGATATTTAAGATATTAAATAAAAAATTGAAAAACTTCGTGATCTTTACATTATGTGTTCAACTTTCTACTGAGTATACACATGGTGTGACTCAATTTTGAAAATAACGTTACAATGTCGTCTAACACAATGACTCCTTTTTTTGTGGGATTGGCTGTGGTGAAATTCCGAAAACTACTGTCCCACAAAAAGGACTTGCAAGAGACATTTCCTTCTCCGGAATATGAAGAATGTTCTGATCATGAAAACTACTGTGACTACAGCGATGTCACCAATCATCATGACTACAATGATGTCACCAACCATCATGACTACAATGAATACAGTGATGATTACAGTGACGATGATTACTTTGATGATTATTATAATTATGTATATGATGAGTTGGATTATGGAAATGAGGAGTTTTTTGGAGAAGGAGACGTCTATTGTTCGAATGATGATGATGACGACGATGATGATGATGATGATTATTATTATTGATTTTATCTTTTTTTATTGACAAAAACTTGAAAAACAAATAAAACTAACTTTATTTATTAAAATGGGATGTTATCCAAGCAAAAAATCAATAGAGTTATCTACAAGAGTTCGTGAAGATGCATATATACAACCCAACTATCAAATTACTAATTCAGATATGACATTTGGAAGATACGATTATGATTCTGATGAGGAGGCACGTAAATGTTCTTATTATAGAAAGCATGGCAGGCCAGTAAATTACAATAGAACAATGAACTCTAAAAACAAGTACTATGATTCAGACTAATAAAATATTTTTATTTAAAATTGAAATAATTTATTTACTGTTTGTAAATGTTCAATTCTTTCGATGCATCATTCAGATAACGTTGATTTTGCATCGCTCTCTATGGCTTCCACAACTTCACCTCAAGAATTTATTTCTGAATTTGATACTCTATGGAAAAATAAGCATGATAGCGATAACAAAATCTGGGACTACCATAAAGCAATTGAATTTGTTAATAAACTCCCAATTAACTGTTTTGATCTAAACTATATTAATGAGAATGGTCAAAAGGTGTCTTTTATTGAGAAATTATACGATACTCATTCTCATATCTTTTATATTCTTTGTGAAAAGAAAATTTTATCTGTGACGACAAAAACAAACACAAATGAGTATGTCATCTTTAAAATCCTTCAAAACTGGCTGTCTCGTTCTGAAAATGAGTTTATATCGACAAAGTTTCATTGCGACAAGCCCGATAACTATCTAGAACTAATAATTAAAATCGACTTTCTTATCGACTTTTGTATCCAAAATAACTTCGACATTTTCTCCTCTTGGCGAACTCATACTAATATGAGTATTGTCGATCTTATTAATAATGCACCAATTCATATTATCAAAAAGAGAACCTTATTAAAGAAAATATCAAATGCAGGATTTTATGGTGTTGTCATCCCTAATATTCCTCCACCTAAAATAGTAGATATAAAAATTAACAATATAGCGATCAATGCAAAAGAAATTATTCAAGAGTTTCGAAAAACTTTTACACTATATAATAACAATGATTATAATGTAGCATGGAATTCTAATGCATTTGATAAGTTCGTTGTAAATCACAAGAAAAACTTCAAGAATTACTTTAATTTGGAATATATTGAAGGATGTAGTTGTGGATGTGAAATAAAGAATATTTTCATATATGTCCTTCAGTCATGTCCAACAGAAACTATTTATCGTTTGATTGAAGAAGATATGATCTCTTATGACACTAAAGATGATAAAGGAAATTACGTACTTCTTGAACTTCTCAACAAATGTCTTATGACAACAGGAATCAACTTTGATTTTATAGATAAGGTTGACTTTCTTATTGATTACTACATTCAAGAAGCACCTGAATTATTCTCTTCTTGGAATGATCAAGAGAATGAATACACTTTTCTTCAAGTTGTGTTTTTTGGGTACACCTCTGCTCCCAAAAAAAAGAGTTGGATTATCTCTATGTTGAATGCTGGGCATGATCCAACTACTCAAAGTCGTGAAGAAATTGATGATAATATTTATATCAAGTCTAAAGGTCCTTTTTACTTTTTTGTTATTAATGGATGGTACGATGTGATTGAAAAATGTATTATGATGGGGTTTAATTTTTCCGAAAAATTATTTGGCGAAATTACTAGTTCTTATAATTCTAATGCAGGAGATGATGGTGTTATTCAAATGTTGTATGACCTTGGATCTCATTGTTACAAAAAACAAATAAACGACAAAAAAATTCAAAACTATTTGAAAACACATGTTATTCTTAAAAAAAATGGATTTGACTATTCTGTGACTGGACCTGCCGGTCATAATCTTTCAGACTACATTAACCTATTCAAACTGGACAAATTTTTTAATGAGTTTAAAAAGCTCTTGAATAAGGATGGAATGGATCTTCTAATTCCGGAACCAACAAAAATTCAATTTACTCGAAATGAAATAATGGAAACAACAAATGGAACATTTCGCCATGTGTTATGTCATCATATTCCATACTTCATTTACAGCAATCTTCCTCATGATGAGAAGTATTATACACCTATTAATGAGAAGATAGTAAAAAAAATCTCTCATAATGATTCAATTGAGTGTATTATTGAGGAACACTCCGATAGTGTTTCAATGGAGAATGAAAGTTTTTGTTAATTTTATTATTTATTTATTTTATAATATTATTATGTATATATATATATGAATTTAGAAAGTTTTATTAATAATTATAAAGAAAATATGCAAGGTCTAACAAGCTATCATTTATTAGAAAACAAAAGTGATAATAAGCAGATTCTATTGTTAGGATCAAAATATAAATACACTTTAAAAGAAACATACAAAGGTGATAATTTAAAAGTTGTATCTGAATTTTTAAAAGAATGTGCAATAAAACTAGATAATACACTGCATTTTTATGGCGAAAATAGTTTTGATTATGATTTAGACTTTGATCATATAGATAAAACTTATAATTCTCATATACAATATGACATTATTCATAATTTTTCATTTCTTAATTCATTTCCTTTTAATGAATATCTTACTTTTTTAAATATTATAGACGATATTAAATTTGAAGATAAGGATTCAATAAAAGAAAATTTTAATATTAAAGATTTTTTTAGGTTTATACTCAGATGTATAAAATACTTGTATTGTCATGATTACAGAGATTTGACAAATAAAGATATGATTGAATATGTAGTAGAACAATTAAATAAAATAGAAGATGAAAACACTCAATTTATTATAATGACTAATTTAAAACATAATCTTCAAGAAAATAAAAATAAGTTTTTTAATTCAATTCCAAATATTTCTCTTATGCAAGATTATTTAATAAATTTGACTAAATATGGAATTTATTCAGGAAGTCTAGAAGAAGTTGAAATAGATAAAATTATAGAATATGATAATCTTAATGATTATTTTAAACATAACAAAGATAATATTAAAAAAACTAACAATTTAAATTTAAAATTAATTCTAGAAACATGTATTGACTTCATTTTATCTCTAACATTAGATCATTATTTCATATCTAAAATCTATCAAAATATAAAGGACAAATCACAAAAATACATAGTTCTATTTGCTGAATATTCACGATGTGATAATATAAGAAAAATACTTATAAATCTAGGATATACAATTATTAATGAGGACTATTCTGAAAATGACAAAGCGTTGTGTTTTAATTTTGGAAAACAATTAATTAAAACAGATTTAGAAACCGCTTTGTCTGACATCTATTGGAAAAAAATAAATGGGGCTACACATATATTAGGTCTTGAAAAAGGAAATAAAAAAGTATTATTTTTAGGAACACAACACGACAAGTTTTTTAAAGATTCATCAAATAAATTTTTCGTAACTCTTAAAAAAAAAACAGATTATTGTATTCTTTATGAACACTTTGTAGACACAGATAAATATTACATAAATTATGATTCAACAGATATAATACTTAACACTATTAACTATTTAGAATCTAATGAAAATTTTAAAGGAGATATTATTCCAATTGATATAAGACAAAATTTAATAACCAAATTAGATGATATATATACTATTTATAATAATTTAGATAAATTATTAGTTTTAAGGGATGAAAACAATATTAACTTGCAAGAATTGAAAAATTTTGTTATTGAACATCAAATATTTAAAAAATATAATTTTAATATTTTAGAAACTTATTTTCAAACAATAAAAGAATTAAGTAAACCTGACAGTTATAAAAAAATATCAAGTAATTTCAAAGAGCAAGAAATATTAGAAAAAGAAGTTGTTAATATTAAAAATAAAAACACCAAAAAATTTGTAATTAATGAAATGTTAAATCTTTATAAAAAACATCAACAAAAAATAAAAATAATTATTCAAGATCATGATTTTAGATCTAAAATAGAAAATATTATGGAAAAATATCAGTTCAAAGAGATTGAAGATTTTTTTAAAGAGGTCGAAGATATTCAAAATATCATAGATTTAAAAGAAGTAGTATTTGTATTAGTTGATATTTCTATTCAATTTATTAATAGTCGATTTATAGATATATACTCTTTAGTCAAAATACTAGAATTTAATAAACCAGTTGTATATGTTGCAGGAAATGCTCATGTCAAATATCTAATAAAAGCATTAAAAAGGTTCAACTACTATGAATTTAATACTTTCATTGAATTAAAAAATTGAAAAGCATTAATATCATTACAATAATGTAAACGCCACATATTTCAACTATGTTGCTTTTTGTGCTTTATTCACTCAACGAGATTTTTCAAAGTATTCGCTCCTACTATAAAAAACCTAATGTACACAATTATAATGATAAAAACAATAAACCAACACCTCTTGGAACCAAAACTGAATACTTTCATAAATATTCAAGTTTGACTAACCATTATATGAAAAAACTCATCACAGGTTATATGCATAGCAAACCAGAATTAGCAAATCAGAAATGGTGTGCAACTGAAAAAATTCATGGTGGTAACTTTGCATGGCTTATTTACCTTGATGAAAATTACAATATTAAAATTGATTACTGTAAGCGATCAGGTGTTATTCCTGAAGGTGATAAAACTTTCACTCATGATAAAATTGTTGAAAAGTATAAAAACAGAATTATAACTCTTGCTGTTCGCCTAATGGACGATGAAAGGTTCGAAGCCAAAACTGTCCAAATTTTTGGTGAAATTTTTGGTGGATGGTACCTTGGTGAAACAGCAGATGGTCATAAACATCTTAACAAAAAAATAGCATACAATGACAAAGTTGATTTTGCAGGATTTGATATTAGGGTTACAGGTGACAAATTCAATGGATATTTAAATAAGTTAGATACTTTTGTTCTCTTTGACTTATATAGAATTTATCGTGTTAAAGTTCTTGCAACTGGTACTTTTGATGAACTATACAAAAACCTAAACCCAATTTTTAAAAGTGACGTTTTTCGTGATTTCAACATGCCAATTAATGAAAAGCTCTACAATGAAAAAGACATTTATATTAATCCTTATATTGCAGAAGGAATCGTTCTTACTCCTATAAATACAACTTATATAAATGGTCATCGTGTAGCAATTAAGTGGAAAAATAAAAAATTTACTGAAAATGATTCTAATTATGTGCCTAAACCAAAAAATAATTCTGATAATGACAAATATTCTTATCATGTTAAAACTCTTGGACAGTACATTAATAATAATCGTTTTGATGCCGTTAAGTCAAAATTGAGCGAAAAACAACTCAAAAATAAAATGGCAGTTGTTGGATTAATTGTATCTGATGCCATTGACGATCTCAAAAACAATTATGAAGAAATGGATATTTGTCCAAGTGAAGTTTTAACATTCTTAAAGTTTGAGAACAAAGATATTAAAAAGATTAAAGCACTTGCATGTACTGAATATGCGACAAAGATTTATGATTGGATTAATCAATGTTAGTTAGTTTATTGTATTTTTACACTACATAATATAAATAAAAAATAATAAAAAAATATAAATAAATTTATTGAAAATTTGCACTAACATAATAAACTTTACTTACTTTTGCTTTTTGAATCTTCTTTTTGCACATATCACAACAGTGACAATCAAGATAATCTTCTGAATTGGGATGAATCCTTACAAGAATCATAATAGCTTTTTGAATATTTTTTTTATTTTTACAATTCCTTATACAAGAATCTTCTGCATGTATTGTGTGTTTATTAGGCTCATAAAACATCCTGCTTCATTTTCACACCGGTTGTTCGCTTGAAACTGTTATACCCTTTTGAAATGACTTGACCGCCATAAATAAGCACTGCGCCATATTTATGTTTAATTGGCGATTTCAAGGCTTCTTGTTTAGCTATCTGAACGAATTGATGCAACAACATGTTGATTAATATTATAATAATTTTAATATTTCAAATTTATTTAAGTGTGTTAAATTTAGGTTTATTCATAATAATTAAGTTGTCTTATAATTTATTATGTCAAATATATCAATTGTCAAAAAACACTACTTGGAATGTGAAGGCGAAGAACCTGAATATTTAGTAAAAAAAGATAACTCCATTGATACAGTCTCCGAGAAGAACTTAAAAAATTTAATAAAGAAGTTTGAACAGATTGGCGGTGGAAATAGTTTTAAAATTGAAGAAAAAAAAAATCATGATTACATTCATTTGTCTAAAATAGAAGATATATCTAAAATATATAACTCATGTTATGAATCTTATCCTTGTTCACATGATTGTGAAGTTGTCACTAAGGATGGTAATATACATAAAACTAACTTAAATGGCAAAGAAATTTATAGTTTTTATAAAAATAATGATTTATATATACCTTCTCATTTCAAAATATATGGCAACAATTAATATTTTTCTATTATTTTAATAAAATTGATTAATTTTAAACTTCTTTTACTAAATAATAGTTACAATAATAGTTAAATGTTAAAAAAGTTAAAAATTAGAATTTTTGTTAAAAGTTTAATTTCAAATCTATTGATGGGTCGAACTCTTGATGGACAAGATTTAGATTTTAGATATCCAACCAATAATAAAAACTATTTTGATTTAGATACAGTTATAGATAAACTTACTGAATATATCTTGTCTGATTACGAATATTTAGTTAAAGATTTAAATAATTATGAGTGTTTAGATGATGATGAAAAAGAGTTAAATCAAGATGTAGATAATTGGTTTGTAGAAATTACTAAATATCTTCCAATAGTTGAAAGTATGCATCTTGATTGCAAAGAATCTTTCTTCACTTGTATAAAAGATTTTTGTAAGGAACTTTGATTTGAAAGCAATTCAAATAAAATTGAGTTTTACAATTGTGATAATATTTGTTAAAGTTAATATTATGAATAATTCTTTTAATATGGGTCTTAATACTAGTTTTAATATTAGAATTAATAATAGTTTTTATAAAGATATTGAACCAATGGATACTACAGAAGATGATATATTTGAAATAGAAGATCCTATAGAAATTATATACCGAAATTTAGCTAAAAATACAACTTATATACCTCCACATATTTTAAATAGTTATCGTATTTGTGATTTAGCAAACAAATCGTTATTTAATGATCAATTTTGTATTTTAGGAATGGATCCACACTCATCATCAAAATTAGTTCAAAAATTTAGAGATCCTTTATTTTTAATTATTAATTATCTTAAATTGGAATATGATAAAACTACATCTGCCAGATTTGAATTTGAAACTTTTATGAGTAATTATGTAACAGATAGACAAATTTTAATAAGGATTTATAAATTATCAAAATTCATAAAAAGAATGATATAGTTTTATTTAGAATTAGATTAAATTTTAAAAATTGAATATATATATAATTGATTGTTTCTCTTATTATATATTCTGTAATTTGATTTTCATCACCAATTTACAACCTATTGTTTGTACTCATAAAATGCTTGCCATAACATTTGGCCAGTTAACAGACATGAGCACAAACAATCCTTCATCCTGCCCACCTTCAACACCACTGCAATCTTCACATCCTTCACACTCTTCTTCACACTCTCCTACTAATACCTTTATGAAAAAAATCAAAGAGCTTGTTTCATTGATTGCGGAGCATCAGTTTACACCGCCACCACCTGAATCAATAATATTGGCGTTTATATTTTCCAACTAATTTATTTTAATATTCATTCCATAAATTGGTTTTTTATTTAATTATTATCTTTTATCTTTTATTTTTTATCTATTATTAATTAAAAATATATAACCCAAAAAAATTGAAAGACAATGTTATTGCTAAATCCATATAGTCGACTCTAAAATGTGTTCTATTGCTTATCTCTTTATCATCATTGATAAAGATTTGCAATATTCATTGAGAATCGCAATCTTGACTTGACATAGTACAGTTTACAACATACATCATGGCAACTCTTGCAAACGCGTCTTACATGCAACTTTTGAATGATCTCGTTTTCTCTTTCGAGCGTCTTGTTGCCCCACCCAAGACGTTTGTTGAGGAGATGATGACTGAAACAGTCATGGCATTTCTCGTTCCCATTCGTGAAGCCAGGAATGACATCGCCAAATTCATCAAAAAGTCCAAATCTGACAATCTCATTCGTCATGGTTTCTGCCAACTTCTCCATGCTCCAGGAGAACTCAATGACTTCTCTTCTTGGGGCGAGAAAATTGACCTTTCAAATGCCACCATTGCTCAAGTTTGCGCCATGCTCAAGATTCGGGATTACACCCTTTCCCAAGTGCTTCAGAACAATGGTGCGAATGCATGCATTGACACCAGCAAACTGCCAAATTCCAAAATCATCAATGGCAACATCGAGCTCAAAAACTATTTGTCGGCGACAAATGGATGGTTCGCAAATGATTGGGTTTCATCATTGTGGGACATTTTTGAGAAGCTTGACGTGTACAAGTCTGTCAAAGATGAGTTCCTTCCTGAATGGTACGCTTCCATTGCAGTGCAAAAACAACTCTTCAAGCCGGTTGAGAAGCGTCAGCACCCTACTTACGCCACAAATGGCGAAGAGCCAATTGAAGTCGACCTGGAAAAGTTCCCACAACTCATGAAGAGCCTTTGGGCACCCAACACTCATCTTTACTGCGAAAACATTGATGACGAAAAAGCGAAGTTTCTCACTTGCAAGATTGCCGAGATTGAGATTCGTATTATTACTGCTACAATTGGAGGTGAGCAACGATTCTTTGTTCCATTTGGAGGCAAAGAACAAATTCTTCCTCCAAACGTGCATCGAAAGCTTCCCACCTGCTCTCTTCACACTCGGTATGGTACCGCTTTTGAGGTCAATCTCTCGACTGAAATCAAAAAATTTGTCGTTGCAAATGCTACCGCAAACGTTACACTTGAGTCCATGCCTCGCGATGTTGCCAAAGAGCACAATCATGTTGTCGTTGAGAACGATGAAGAGCCAAATGTTGGTCACAAGAAGATTGATCATCGACCAAAGAACAAAGGCAAGAGCAACAAGACACAGCGTCTTGCATGGGCCAAGCGAAACAGTGCCACTGCATGAGTTTAGTATCTTTTTTGTTTTGTTTAATTAAAAATCCAAAAAAAATTTGTTTATTTTAATGTTTTTTTGAAATTCACAACTCTTTAAAATAAACAAATTAATAAAAATTTAACATTAAAATCTAATGTATAAAATAAAATTTAATTTTGTTATTTCATTCCTAGTTGGAATAATTTATTATACGCTAAGTTTTTGCCGTCTTTATTTATAATCACAAATTCTATTAATAACATAGCATCAAAAACCTGAATTTGTGGTAGTTTATTCTGAATAGGTTTTTTATATTTATTAAAAATATGTTCTGAAGTGGGCAATATGAAGTTTTTAGAGAAATTTATATCTTCATAATTAATTAGTTTTTTAACTTTTGTCATATATATGTCAAATTGTGTATCACTGTCGATCACTTTTAAATGATTCCCATTCATAATACATTTAACAGATGGTGGTTGAAATAATACATTTTTATTTTTAAATTTAAAACCTACAACAGAATCATGACTAAAAGTTTCGAATACTTCACCATTAGCGATCAATTGATCTAAATCTTTTTCAACAAGTATATTAATATTATGATATTTATTTTCAAAAGAGTATATTGAATCGATTGATTTCTTTATTGGATGATTTATATCGTATTCTTCTTTAAAATTAAAATATGATTCAATTTGTTTTTTCACTAATGGTTGTTCTAAAATGTCATAATAAATAGATGGTATATTATATATGTCTAATTCTTTTCGACAAAGTGGACAATCTTTTCTATTTTTATTGATATGTTTATAAATACAACTACTATGATACATATGTCCACAACTAGTTTTATAAACATTTTTTTTCTGTTCAATTTGTTCAACACATAATAAACACTCCATATATTTACAATGCATAATTTATAAATAATTATCAATTTTTATTTTACTAAATTAACATCTTTATTTTGTTCATTTTTACGTCGACCATTTAAAAAAGCTCTGTGAGTTAAAAAACTCATCTTGTTTAAATCATTTAGAGATATTGATGGATGATTTTCCTTAAGATATAATTCAATTGCGCCTAACACATCAGACAATTCTACTAAAGCCATAACTTTATTGTCTAATAAGACTGCATCTTCAAACTCATCAATTTCTTCCATAATTTTTCTATATGATCCACATACTCTTTTAGGAATAATAGATTCATGGTAGCCAATCGGTTTGGATTTTCTATAACACATAGTTAGCCTTGGTTCAGCACATCCAGTTCCACAAATCCATCCAATATTCTGATATTTTTTTAAAGAGTAAGATCCTAATTCTATCTTTGAATTTTTATCAATAATATCATAACTGCCTTCTTGAATCTTAATAACTTCAACATCAACATATTCAGAATAAAACTGCATCGCTAATTCTACTATTTCTTGTAGCCTTTTAATATTTGGATTTAAAGTGTCTATTAATTCTGTTTTTAAAAAATATGTTTTATGAGTTTCATCTTCATCTTCATCTCTGAAACAAGGAGTTACACACACATAGCTTCCTAATTGAAGTTTATTATCTTTAATTAATTGTAAAAAAGACTGCTCACCTGAGCCAACTAATACCTTATCTTTTACATAAAAATCATTCTTTTCTTTTGGTTTTGTTACTGCGCTTACTTCTTTATCAACTGTCCATGGTGCTTCAATATAAGTGAATCCTTTACTTTTATAATATTTAATAGAATCATTTATATTTTTATACATCTCAATTCAAATTAAGATAAAATGTATAAATTAATCAATTTTATAAATATTTAACCATTTGCATTTCTTTTTTAACTAAACCGCATTTAGAATAAAATTCAGTATTCATTTCATTGCAATATAGAGTTACTTTATAACAACCCATTGATTTAGCAGTTTCAATTAAATATGTCATAAGAGTTTTCCCAATATTTTGACCTCTACAATTCTTATCTATGACAATATCTTCTATATGGCCTACTTTACTAATATCATGAATAAGTTTGTCTTCTATTATTAATGTTCCTGAGCCAATTATCTCATTATTTTTTTCAACTACATATATTTTATGATTAAATGGCAATCCAGATATAAAATTTGAGAAATCTTCTTGAGTTATTTTTTCAGGATTTATATCAGATAAAGTTTTTAATATTTCAAGATAATTCTTTTTATAATCAATTTGGCACAACTCTCTTATTTGTAAAGACATGATAATTTAGTATATCAAGATTTAATTTACAATTTTTTATTGAAAAAAAACTTTATAATGACAACTATTTAAGATTTATTTAGAAATTCTAGAGGTAAAATTGAATAATAATTAAATATTTATTTAAGCTATTATGTTTACTTTTTTATTGAGTATTTTATTGACTATTTTTGATAACTATATAGATCAAAATATATTAGACTCTTATATGAGAAACAGTATTTTTAAAATTATTCAATATAGATCAAAATTTTTATATTTAAATTCTAATAAAATAACTTGGAAATATTTTGTTCTTAAATTCTTTTTCACATATTTTATTATGATTTTATTGAATTTTTATAGTTTCACTAATTTTGACTTTTTTACTCTTATTTCTCAAACATTTCTTATTCTTAGAATAATTAAACTAATTATTATAAAACTTAAAATGACTTATGACAATTATATGATATTTAGATTATAAACAAAGTTTAATAATAAAATAAAACATTCTATTAATTTATTTTTTACTGAAATCAAATCCAAGAGCAGGCAAATTTTTCTTTTTAGAATTTAATTTATGTATTGTTCCTGTATCCATTTTAAAAGATGGACATATGAATTTGTTTATTCTATTATCAAGTTTGTTGTCTTCTATATAAGATATTAATTTAAGAACAGAGTTTTGTTTTTTTGTTAATTCAACTACTTCAGAAACATCGGGGTATTCAGATCCTGTATTTAGGTCTGTAGCTTTATTACATAAATCAATTCGATAGCTCTTTAAAATATTTAAAACATGGTCTGTTAAAGGTTTTATTACGTATTGTTTAACTTTAAGACCTGTCGAGTCGATTACCCATTCAGATATATCATCATATATGGTCTCTTTTACGATATAAGATAGCCTGCTTACATCAGATGCGAATATAGATTGTTCATTATAATTTTTTTTTTTATATATAGTAAGAATGAATGCGCCTAAAAATTCATGAATAGTGTTATGTTCAAAGGCACATATCATTTCATCAACAAGTTTTGATTTAGGCTTAATATAACTGTTAAGACGCATGTATTCGATTTCAGATATAGGTGGATTATTCGAATAATGCTCGAGTGCTGTAGATGTTACAGTGCCTTTAATACCTCTTGTAGAAGCTATCAACATACTTCTTAATAATTCAACATGATTTTTTAAAAAATCTACCTGTGTTGTAGCTATTTCATTTTTTAATTCCGATACTTCTTTTAGATTTTTGAGTTCAAACTGTAACTTCATTTTATTCATTTCTTTTGCAGTACATGTTCTTTTGTGCCTTGATAAACTCCCTGAAAATGCAGTTTCGAAGCCACAATCGGTGCATGTATAACTTTTATCACCTTGGGGGTTAACAAAGGATGTTAGTTTTTTGTTAGTTTGTGTTAACCCCCCAAAAGACAATTGATAGGATGCTATGTTTTTTTGATGACGCATAGAATTAAAATGTCTTTTAAGATTGCTTTTATCTTCAGTTTTATAATTGCATATTTTACATAAAAATGTCATATAGTATATGAAATATTTTATTTATTTTTATATAAATTGCGTTAAAAATTTAGTGACTAAAAATAGTCGTTTTTGACTGAATTTTAATAAAAATGACGATTTTTGACTATTTTTAGTCGAAAAATCTTCAATCGATCTTGGTTTTTTTTGTTGTTTTATATAGCAGTTTTACCCCTCTTAGACACGATCATGGATATTTTTACATTTTTTGAACATTTTTAAATTTACTAATAATTTTACTTAAAATGTATATCATGTAAGCCATAATATTATATAAAAACAATAAAATATTTGTCCACAAAAAAAAATATTTAATCAAAAAAATCTAGAAATTCACGAAAGCAACACAAATTTTGTGTAACTTTTTATAAAAACTACTTTTTTTTGCCAGTTGTATGATTTTTTGTACAAAAATACCACTAAAATCGTCCATTATCCCATCCTACTATACAAAAACCATATAATTATGTACTTATTGTAATGCAGTTATACTTTTTTATTATTTTAATTAATTTTCTTTTCCTATTATACTTTTTAATTTTTATTATATTTTAATAGTTGAATTAGTAATTACAATCACTTTTAATTTTTATTATGTAGACTATTATACATTTTTATAATTTGATTAGTTGTTATACATTTTTTATTAATTATTTAATTATGAACTTATATAAAATAAATTAATCAACTTCTTCAATTTCACAATTAATTGATGTATTATGTTTGTTTTGTTTATATTTATTTATTAATTTGTTTAGTTTTTCTTTAAATTGATCGGACATCGCTCCATATCTAAAAGTAAGTTCCGCACGTGTTATTGGAGAAGGTGTACTCCAATAATCATATGACAGATCAATATCATCATTAATATATTTCCTATATGCCATATTACAGTAAAATTTAACTTTTGTTAATATTTTATTTTTGTCATTGTTTTTTATTTTTATAAAACATTTTTTTCTTAAAATAGAACCATCTTTAAGAAAAAGTTTTAATTTAATGGATGTTTGGTCTATTATAAATTTACTATTATTTAATACATTTATTAGTTCTGCATATGTATTTCCATATATTTGCCAATTAACTAACATAATAAACTCTTTTCCTGTTTTGTTTAATTTAGTATATTTTTTGTTAATTTCATCACTTGATAAAAATTCGTAGTCATAAATAGTAGTGTTATTAATTAGATCATTAAATTCTTCTATAATATTATTTTTTGGCATTTAAAATCAATAATTTATTAAAATTAAAGTATTTGTCAATTTTTAATTTAAATAATTAAATTACCACTTTTTAATATAATTAAATATATTCTATTATCGGGATGTTTTATTTTCTAACTGTTCTCTTTTTAACATTATTGCACGTATATATACTCTTATTTATTTCTGATATAAGATATAGTTTAATTATGGATAATTACTTTTTAAAATTTTATAAATCTATTTTTATCAATGTCGTTAAATAAAATCATACACTTTATAAATCATATTTTCATAAATATAAAAATCAAACATACTCGTTATCATTAATTCTTAATGAAATTTTTTATGTTTTGAAAACTGGTATTCCTTGGAGACTTATTAGATCTCCAATTAAATGGCAAACATTATATTTTCATTTTAGAAGATGTTCTAAATTTTATATTTTTAAAAAAGTTTTTTATTCTATCCGTAATAACTTTATTAAAATTAGTAATCCATCATTTACTATCGTTGATTCTACTTTTATTCAAAACAAATTTGGAAAGAACAAAATTGGTAGAATAAATTCTTCAAAAATAAAAATTGCAATAAAACAATAAAAGATTATGAAAAAAATTAACAAGTTTTAATAAAAATACTACCAATGAGAAGGATTTTTTGAAATATACAAAACAAAATTAAGTTTAAAAAATAAAATTAATAATGAAAAAAATTACAATGAATATTTAAAAAAATTAAAATGGTTTTTTATATAAACACCAAAAGACATGAATATAAACTATTAAATGAATTAGAAAATAAATATGGTAAACCAATATTTATCATAGGTGATTATGGAGGAAAAAAAGGATTAAAAACAATAAGTAAAAATAGGAATAAAAAGATTATTAAAAAGACGTTTTGAGGTTTTCCATATAAATGAATTTAATACATTAAAATTAAATTGTTATACAGAAAAAGAAAGTGGCAACTTAAAAGTAACTTATAAAAATAGTAAAAATGAAGAAAAAGAAAAAAGTTTGCATTCGGTTTTAACATATAAAATGAGCAATAATAGAATTGGATGCATAAATAGAGATACAAATGCAGTTAAAAATATGCGAAAAATAACAGCATATTTATTGGATCATAAAGAAAGACCAAAAAAAATTTACACAAAATAAAATCCTTCAACCTGTTTAATAATGCGTCAAATGAAGGAATGATTTTATTAAGTTTATAAAAGTGCATAAATAATATAAACTTAGTAAAATTGCATATAGGAGAGAAAAAGAATAATATTGGTAAAAATAGTAATAAAAAAGATAGCAATCAAAAAATAAAACATCTCCTATATATAATGATTTGTTTTTAAAATTACACCTTATTTATATTTACTTTAAAGTATACGATGTAGTGAAATTATACAAATCAATCCACTGTATAATTACTTATAAAATCATAATATTTATTAAAAAAAGTTTGTTAATATTGAAAATGTGTTTTCTAAATTAATTAACTTCTTCTATTTCACAATTAATTGATGTATTATGTTTGATTTGTATATTTTTTTCATAATTCCTACTAATCTCTTTAAGTTTTTTCCTTAAATTATCAGTTAAGAATCCCAGCTTTGTTACTAAATTAATATCCCTAATATCTTCTATTTCAATTCCATCTAATTTAATCTTATACAAAGAATCACACATTAAATAACAATAAGAGAAATAACCAGTAGAAATCTTCGAATTATTTATTTCTATATAACCTTTTTTAGTTAATATATTGCCATCTTTTAAATAAATTCTTAATTTAGTATCATCTAGGTTAATAACATCATATATATTAGGAATATTAATTGTAAGAGTGTCTAATAATTTATACCATTTACATTTTATTATGTTGATACTATACATACTAAACATACTAAATTGTTTTCCTGAATTATAAAGTTTTTGGTAATTGTGAACTATTTCTTGATTTCTCTCTATATCTTTAAATATATTAAAATTATAGTTAAGAAGTTTATTTGATTTAATAAATTTATCTTGTATATTGGCAAGTTCTTGATAATCCATATAATTTACTATTCTTTTTTATTTAAGTAAGCTTTTCTTCCAACAGCTATATCATAAAACTCAGCTAATGGAACAATGTGGTTCTTAAAAAACCTATTAGCAATATCTAACCTCAAAAACATAGCTTCTTCAATTGTGTCTTTAGTTAAAATGTATTCCAATTTTAATACTTTCTCTTTTTGACCTGGTCTATCTAATCGACCTTTCATTTGAGGAAGTTTATCTGGTTCAGGTACCCGAGATAATATAGTATTAAATTTAATTAAATCATTCAAACCATATGTTCCTTCATTATAAGATAAAACAGTGTGTTTTTGAGTTATGTCAGGGTATCTTCCAACATCTTTTAGTTTAGCAATTTTATCAGCTTCTTCTTTACTCTTAGCATAAATTAAACATTTTATATTTTTTGTTTTGTCAAACTCTCTTAATTTAGTTTCAAAACTTTTAACAAAATTGTTTTTATGCACTATTTTAATTAAATAAATATACATTTTTTCGGAAGAAATAGTAAGTTTAATTACATCATCATATTCTTTTCTTAATTCTTTAGGTAAATCATACCTAGTAACATTAGTCAGCCATTTTCTACTGTTTTCTGAAATGTAACAAATCATATGTTCATTTAATATACAATCTAAATACTCTTTTGTTTCTGGTAATCCTGAATCCAACATTTTTAACATATAAAACATTTTATCAAATCTAGATCTAAAAAAAGTAGCACTCATCATAACAACACCAAATTCAGAAACAGTTATTTGACGCCATGCCTCTGCAGTTTGTAAAGCATCTCTATTTTGCACAGATAAACACTCATCAATAATAACTAATGTCCAAGATATAGATAAAGGATGATCACGCATTCTACCTAAAGTTGAGATAATAAAACTATTCCTTTTAACATCTTTTTCCATTATTTTTACATCTTTATTTTTGTCTAACTTTCTTATTAAACTACCATCACTTTCTTGATATATTAAATCTATGTATTTAGTATGTTTTTCAATCTCATCAAACCATGTTTTATAAAGTTTAAGAGTGGGTAATAAAACTAACACGCCTTTGCTTAATTTTGCATTATTAATTAGATTGACACCAACACTCAAAGCTGATAAAGTTTTACCTGCACCAACATGAGATGCATCACCATAACCTCTTTTATCTAATTTAGTAAATCCTTCAATCATAGTATCAACAGTTTTTTGCTGATGATCCCATAATTTAGTTTTTATAATTAGTTGTTTATTAAGTTTACTAGAATCTGTTCTTATGCTAAGTTTTATTAAAACATTTTCTAAATAATTATATTCATTCGAATTTTTATCTATCTCAAATTTCAAACCACTTCTTATTTTGATAGTTCTGGGGAATAAAACAGACAAAACTATAAAATATCTCCATATTATACCTTCATAGTAATAATTGATTGAGTTTTCTAATTTTTTGCCATTTCTATCTACAGGACCGATTGTAGCTATATTATCGTATTTTATTTTGATAAAAACATCTTTCCAAACTTTGGTATTATTAAATTTTAAATCAAAAACTCTAAAATCATTATTTTTAAATCTCTCTTTATGAAATTCAATTAATTGTAACAAATAATTAAAATCTTTTTCGTAATTTTCTTTACAACAGTTATCTAAAATTTCTTGATAAGGATTTTTTTCTTGTTTATTTTCGATTAATATAATATCTTGTTTTTTTTTAATTAATCCAGAGCCAAAAGGTTTAATTTTAATATCATCTACTAAAAAATTATTATTTTTATATTTTAAATCTACAGTTGTTTTATTAAACACCCATTTGTATCCATTCGGAGGAACAGGAACAGCAACCTTTCGTGAATAATCTTTTAAAAAAACTTCTTCTATATTTTTATCTATAACCCATTTATCTTTTTTTTTAATTCTGCAACAATTTTTTTCATCACCAAAAATTCCTATCTCATAGATTTTATTTTTATAACTTATTCTATCTTTTTTGCCAAATAATATTAAAAAAGCCATTCTATCTTCATTATTAGTATTTTTATCATAGATGTCCTTTTTTAATAAATTTTCTTTATTTTTCTTAATTAGATCTCTAAACTTATTATTTAAATTTGTATCTTTATCTAAAATGTTTTTCTGTATGGATCTTAATAAATTGCAAAAATTTGTTTTATTTTTAATTAAATCATTGTCTTGCTTTATTCTAACATTAAGTCTAGAAGACTCTTCCCATATTTTAGAACATATTTGTTTTGTACTTAGTTTTTGGTTTACAACAGATTGAACATAAAGTATAAGTTTTGGAATTGGATGCATATCATAACTAGAAAGTAAAGTATCTTCTTCTACTGTTTTTTTAGAGTATTTAAACTTATCTTTGATAAAATCTAATTTTTTAATATCAATATCTTTTATCCTATAAAAAGCTTTATTAATAAGTTTTTCATCATTGCTCATCATTGGCATTAATAAATTACTCAAAGCTAAACTATTCTTAACAGAGTCATTATAGTTTTGAAATTGAATGTTGATATCTTTACCTTTTCTCCAATTATAAATATCTTTGTCATCAAATAATACAGCAAAACATGTGTCTTTAATTTTTGTTAAATACTCATGACTTAATCTTAAATCTGGATATATATGACATAATAAAGCAGTTATAACTATGTCTTCCATGCTCATTATTTTTGTTGATTTAGGATAATATAAGTTTGAATCTTCCACAATGGAAATATACAATCTCCATAATAATTGCCTTAAACCTGAAACTTTTGTGAATTGTAAATCGGGTAAATTATAAGGTTTAGCTTTTATGATTTTATTAAAACATATATTCATTGTATTAGATGCTTCTCTGCCACGTCTAATACTTTTTTGAAGTATACTAGATAGTATACCAATAGATGTTTTTTTAAGATTATTCAAATTAGGATTAATATCTATTATTTTTTTATCAATACAGAACAAAACTTCTTTAACATTTGCATTTTTATCGAAAGTATGTTTAATATAGTATTTATTTTTAGAAATTTCACTACTCTTTTCTACAAAACTACTTTTATTAAAATCTAAATGAAAAACTATGTCATATATTTTATTTTTATTATTTATTTTGGTATCAATACTATTTTTTTCCTTTACAGACATAGAGTATATTGCACAAAATCTAGCTTCAGGTAATGCTTTTCTCCATTCTAAACCATTGAATTCATCATGAAACTCTTTTGCATTATTATATATTTTACCTATCCAACTTTCCGGAACAACTGAGTTGCCTTTTCTAGAAGAACCAATACTAAAAATCTCGAAAGGTTCTGTTATTTCATCATATCTTTTTTTATCAATAAATTTTTTACTATCTTCATCTAAACTATTCTTGTCTTTATTAATTTCCATTATAATTTCCTTTGTGGGTATTATATTATTTTTGTTTAACCAATAGTTTATAAATTTATAAAGATAAATAATGCCATGACTTCTAACTTTATCTTTAATATTCAAAACAGAAATAGCTCCTTGAATATTTTCTTCTTTTAGTTTAATCAAAGCATTAACTATTTTAATATCTGTTATTAATGGTTTAACTTTTTCTAACATTTTAATAGAGAAACCTTTATAATCGCCTTTACGTTTTACATATACAATCATTCCTTTGTCGCAACCTATATTCGCTAAGTTATTATAAAGAGACCCATTGTCGTTTAATCTTGCACGATATGATGGTTTTGTATCATTTTTGACTTTTTCAATTAAAAGATCCATTTAATATAGTAAAATTTTTATATTAAGTGTATTTTGAAAAGGTTAAATCTATTATGAAAAAATTTAATTGTTCATTTGAATAATTTAGTATTTAACAATATAGCTTGATATGAAACAGTTCCCAGAAATACCTACATACAACATAAATGTGCCAAAAACCAAATATAAGTATCTAAATTTAGCATCTATTATTTCTGTCAAAAATAGTATTAAAATAATTAAAATCCCTGCAATAATTTGTATACTTCGTGTTAAACCCAAACAATAGTAATTATTTTTAACTATATCTTCATCATTATTAAAATGTGAAAAATGTTTTTCTGCTATTGAAAATTTAGTGTTATTTTTAAAATAAAGTTGTTTTATTATTCTTGCTCTTCTTCCGGATTTACAATAGATATCTATTTTATCGTAATTTTTAGATATATTTTTTAGAAAATCTATGTTATATTTAATATTTTCTGCAGGTATATTAATAAAATCTTTATAAAATCTTTTGCAATCTAATTCATGAGAATTTCTAATATCAAGTTTTAGAGTTTTCATATACTTATATTTTTATTAAAAGATATTTTTTTAGATTTATATAAATAAAATTATTCGGTATGGTGTCTAAAAGTTAGAGACCATCGTGCTGTTTTCACTTTTGATTCAATTGGTATTTCATGTGTAAACTCTTTTTGGAAATTACCGCCCATATGAATTATAGAGTAATTTTTTGTATCTAAATCTAATTGTTTGGATCCAGTAAATTTATCTTTGATTCTAAATTTTCTGACAGCACCAAAAGATATAGCCATCACACCAACATTACCTAAACAAGACTCATCATCCGAATGTTTGCCAATTGACTCTTTACCATCATTGTATTTATTTATTAATATACCATTAAAATTTGCATTAAATTTGTAATTGATATATTCCAATAAAAGTTTTGTTGATTTAGTTAATTTAATTGATTTAGCCAATTGACCTGAATATTTATAACCAATAGATGTATTAGAAAAGAATCCAATATCTCTATTTTGATTTCTTTTTTTTCCATATACAACTATTTCAGGTTTAATATTTAATAATGGTGTTGTCTCTTTTACACTAGATTTGACTAGATTTTTAAAATTTTCATCTTGACTTAAATCATAAATATCTAAAAAACTATTTTTTGTTTCTAAAACTCTTATTTTATTATTTATGTTTTTATTATTATTTTGATTTTTAACTTTATCTTTGACTTTAACAATAAAACTATCCATAAATAAAATAACTTAAATAATATTATTTTTTCAATTATTTATTGATTCAAATAATTCATTAAATTTTCATGTCAAAATGTTAAATTATCAGATATTATTTCATATTACTTGTATTGCTCATATTACCCATATTACTCCATATTTTCTTCATATTTTCTTCATATTTCACATAATATTTATAAATATACTTAAAGAATATATGATAAAAAATTGTTTTTTTTTCATTTATATAACTTAAATCAAGTAATGCCAATTGATAGTACACCAGAGAAAATTTCAGGACCCGTTATCGGTATCGATTTGGGAACCACATATTCAGCAGTGGGTATATATAGAGATGGAAAAGTAGAGATAATTGCGAACAGTCAAGGTAATCGAACAACTCCTTCTTATGTAGCTTTTAATGGAGAAGAGAGGTTAATAGGTGAACCTGCAAAGAATCAAGCTTCAATGAATCCAACAAACACTGTTTATGATGCTAAACGTATCATAGGTCGAAAATACGATGATCCAGATGTTAAAGATGCATTAGGTCATGCACCTTTTGAAGTAGTAAAAGGAGACAGTGGTAAATGTTGCATTAGAGTTGATTATATGGGGGGAAAGAAAATGTTTCATCCGGAAGAAATTAGTGCAATGGTTTTAGGTGAAATGAAAAAGATTGCAGAAGATTATTTGGGTGAACAAGTCAAACATGCTGTTGTAACAGTACCAGCTTATTTCAGCGATAGTCAACGTCAAGCAACTAAAGATGCAGGTGTTATTGCAGGGCTTAATGTATTGAGAATTATAAATGAACCAACCGCCGCTTCTATCGCATATGGTCTTGATAAAAATATGGATTCAGAAAAGAATATCTTAGTAGTGGATATTGGTGGTGGAACTGCTGATTATTCAGTGTTAAATCTTGACGATGGTATATTTGAAGTAAAAGCTACAAGTGGATTACCATTTTTGGGTGGTGAGGATTTTGACAATGTGTTAGTGAATCATTTTGTACAAGAGTTTAAGAGAAAATTCAAGAAAGATCCATCAAGTAATAAAAGGGCAATGAGGAAACTTAAAACTCACTGCGAAAGGGTGAAAAGAACCTTATCCGCATCAGCTTCTGCAAATTTAGAAATAGACAGTTTCTTTGAAGGAGTTGATTTTTTCACTCAGATAACAAGGGCACGATTTGAAGATCTATGTGGTTCATTACTTCGTCAATGTTTAGATCCGATTGATAAAGTTATGGTTGATTCTAAATTATCTAAATCAGATATAGATGAAATTATAATGGTTGGTGGAACTACGCGGATCCCTAAACTACAGAAATTAATATCTGATTATTTCAATGGTAAAACTCTTAATAAGAGTATTAATCCTGACGAAGCAGTAGCGTATGGTGCTGCTGTCCAAGCAGCAATTTTAGGTGGTCAGGGTGATGAAAAGACAAATCAAATGCTTTTATTAGATGTTGCACCATTATCTCTTGGTTTGGAAACAGCGGGAGGTGTTATGACACCAATGATTAAAAGAAATACAACTATTCCAACTAAACATACTCAGACTTTCACAACATATTCTGATAATCAACCTGCTGTAACTATTCAAGTATATGAAGGTGAACGACAATTTACACGAGATTGTACAAAATTAGGTGAATTTGAACTTAGTGGTATTCCACCTGCTCCAAGAGGCACACCAAAAGTTGAAGTCACTTTTGACATTGATGCAGATGGTATCTTGCATGTAAGTGCAAAAGAAACTGCAGTTGGAAAGGAAGAAAAGATTCAAATTACAAATGATAAAGGTCGCCTTTCTAAAGATGATATTGAACGTATGGTTTCTGAAGCTGAAAAATATAAAGAGCAAGATGAAAAAGAAAAAGATAGAGTTGATAAAGTGAATGAATTTGAAAATTATCTCTTCCAAGTTGAAAAAATGATGGAAGAGGACTCAACTAAACAAAAACTTTCTGAAGAAGAAATTAATCAAGTTAAGGAAACAACAGAAAGCCTTAAAAAGAAACTTTATGATACTGCATCTCCATCTGTTGATCAAGTAGCAGAATGGCGCAAGGAATTAGAATCTGTATATAATCCTCTTGTAGGTAAACTATATGGAGGTGAAGCGCCACCACCAGGAGGAATGCCTAGTGGAATGCCCGGTGGAATGCCCGGAGGAATGACGCCCGAACAAGTTGAAGAATTTATGAAAAATATGACACCAGAACAACAAGCTGAGATGGAAGAGATGGCTAAAAATATGGGTCAAAATTCAGGACCATCCACAACTGTAGAAGATGTTGATTAGTTATTAAATACAATATGAAAATAAAGCTATTTTATTTATTAAATCTATTCATAATATAAATTTAATAAAAGAATATATTTGATTAATAGATTTATATAAAAGCATTAATATAAAATGTTAAAATTACGCTTTAATATATCTATTAGCGAAATGTCTTAATAGATGAACATCGGTGTATCTTAAATTTTTCCTTTGAAGTATTTCATTTTGTTTAGATGTTATAATGATAACTTGAAGGAATCCGCCTGTATTTCTAATAAAATAAGAGTCACCATCATCCAAAGGACCATAGCAAAATTCTCCATGAGATATGGCATGAACATACATTTTATCAAAAATAGTTCCTGTTTCTTTCCTATCTTTTAATTTTTGTACCATATCTCCAGGTATTAATTGATTTTTTAACTCTAATCCATAGTTTTTTTTAGGACATTCTCTATGACCATGACCTTTAATTTTGCATCTTACACATTGATGTTCTTCTCTAGTATGATCTCTACTAAAACATTGAAACACATCACAAGTTGGTGGATTTTCATATGCCATTTAATAGATTATTCTTTCTATATATATTTAAATATTTTGTTTATTAATAAATAGTTTTTTTGAACCCATTAATAAAAACTTTGACCAGATTTAAATCTTCTGCTTTTTTGTTAAGTTCATAAAGTTTTTCATTATGATAATCCGATAAATAAATAATTTGTACACTATTGTTGTCATTTCTAACAATAGCAGAATTCCCCATTTCCAAACCAATGATAGTGTAGTATCCTTTTTTTGGAATAGTTAAATAGTCTGTGAGATTATTATTCTTTTTATTTTGGTAAATATTTAATAACTCTTTTTTTGATAAATAATTCACCTCTAAATATTCAATTCCAAAATTATTGTTTGGACACTCTCTAACACCATGGGATAACTTTTGCAAGTTCCACAAGTATGATTTATTGTGTCGTGATTTTCTCTAAATCTGCAACCAAATACAGAACATTTCATAATTTAGTCGTTAATTTAATTTTAGTTTTTAGACTAATTTCTAATATACTTTTTAATATTTTTGATCGTTAAACATAGTTAATATGAATAACATATATCATAAGATTATTATAAAAATTGAATAAGTAAAATAACTAGATAAGTAAAACATCAAGATCAATCATGGAGCAGAATCCAAAAAACAAATTGCAGGAGTTAGTTATGAAAGATAACACTACTGTGCCTGTTTATAAAGATGAATCCATTAATTCAAAACCTCCTACATTTACATCAACTGTAGAATTTACCTATAGGGATAAATTTTACAAAGGGGTGTCATCTATTTTTAAGTCAAAAAAACTTGCTCAGTTCAATGCTGCTAAAAATGGTCTAAGTCAGATTGTCAATTTAGACAAGAATAAATATAGTTTAGAGAATTCTAAATCAAAAAATTATAAAAATAAAAGAATATTTGTTTTAATTGATTATGAAAATTATAATGATGATAAAGAAATAGATCTTTTTAAGACTCAGCAAAAAGATATTTTAACTATTAAATTCACAAATACTAAACATCCTCGAGCAGAAAAAGCGGACAAACTGGTCCCATCAGATAGAAGAGATGCTACGGATATTTTTATTGTTTGTGAAACAGCTTTGATTAAGGATAAATTTCCGGATGCTTATATATTTATTGTTACACGAGACAAATTTGCTTCAGTATTAGCAGATATATATAGCAACACTTTTAATACAGTAACCATTAATGAAACTTTCAATAAATTAAACGAAATTTAGTTATTAATAAAAGTACATATTACTTTATTTATTTCAGCTAAAGTATTTTTTGTTGCAATATGATTAATTAATAAGTTAGTTTGTTGTCCATTGAATTCATCAATTGAATTAATATATGAAATTATGAAATAATTTTTTTTATGTAAAATTTGAGGAGAAATACCTTCATAATCAGGACCGCCATCTATAATTTTATAATTTATATCAGAATATTCTCTTTTAATTGTATCATTAATCGAAGATACACTACTACCAAAATTAAGTGTGCGTGGTTCTTCTAATTCATCAATTTTTTTAACTTCATTTAGCCAACTTATAAGTATATTATCATAGTTTTCTTCACTTATGGTAACACCATAACAAAAATTCTCAAAGTTCTCAACACTTGAGACATCCCAATCAGAAATATCTTGATCAAATAAAATGCAATCATAAAACATAAAACTCATATCTGTTACTTTGCTTGTATCAAAATCAAGTGGTTGATTAAATGAAGTGCAATTATTAAACATATACCTCATAGTAGTTATATTTGATACATCCCAGTTTGATATATCTCCATTAAATGAATTACAATTATAAAAACATCTTGATAAACTTGTAGTATTTGTTAAATTAATACCATCAGTTGCAGTCCATATTAAATTCGTGCAATTTTCGAAATAACCTGTATTTGTATTGTTTTGTGAAAGTGTAAGTGCACGTGTATCTTTAATATCAATTAATGATTCTAATGAAATAGTGTCAATTGGACGCTGCCATTCAATATTTGTAATATTAAGCACATAAATATTA